>Ga0213864_10000328_pt1 | contig 21154 bp, 21 predicted proteins | sample PICome_5_FD_160078 | JGI IMG/M metagenome (GOLD analysis project Ga0213864, IMG submission 160078) | Coastal seawater microbial communities near Pivers Island, North Carolina, United States - PICO247 | ecosystem: Environmental > Aquatic > Marine > Coastal | place: USA: North Carolina... | reverse complement strand
AATCTTAGAGCCTGCTGGTCTGATTTGATTTATACCGATACCTACACCTCCACCATGTTTTGCAAGTAGCATCATCTCTAAGTTCTTAGCACCTATATCGTGAATAGAGTCTGCTACGTCGATACCGAAACATGAAATAGGAAGTCCTCTTTCTAGTCCTGTGTTAGATAAAACTGGAGAGGCTAGGTTCAACCAGCCTTTCCAGATATAATCAAAAAATTTGCTTGCTAATTCAGGTTTACCTAAACGTCTTGCTACTGTAGTTGAAACTCTCCAGTATGCATCTTTTGGTTTCTCGTCACCAAATAGGTAACCTGCTGATATTGTCTTTACATAGACCTCGGTGTTTGCCCAGAGTGGAAAGTCCACTCCTAGTTCCCAACCAAGGTGTTCGCCGTGATTTTTTATTTCTTGTTTTGCCATAATTTTTAGTCGAATAAGTCGTCTTCGTCCCAGTTTTCACCTTCGCCAGCCTTTGAGTAATCTGTCGATCTAATAGCGAAAAAGTCTGTATGCGTATGACCACCTGTCAAGTGATAGAACCAATCTAGTTCTGCTGCAGAATCTTCATCGTATTCAAATGCTGATTCGTAGCCCAATTCTTGTAACTTTTCATTAACTCTCTTAGTGATAAAGTTCTTAAGATCTTTTGCTTTTAGATTATCTAAATCTCCTTGTTCGAACATTTTGTCGATAAACTTGTGCTCAAGATCTTTAATGAGCTCTCCTGCTTTTAATACGTCGGCTTGTACCGATTGTTTCAATTCTGGATATTCCTCACACATGTGTCTAAATAGTCTACATCCCATTCTTGAGTGTAGAGATTCATCTCTTACAGACCATTTCATTTGCTGACCAATACCTTTCAATAAGTTTCTCATTTGGAAAGAATATAGAACAGCGAATGAGCTATAGAGTGAACAACCCTCTGCAAACGCCGAAAAAATCGCAAGAGATCTAGCAACCTCTTTTCTAGCATGCTTGTCTCTCTTTAAATCTTCATGAGTATATGGAGCTGATGTAGAAGTTAATAGCTCAAATTTTTCTGCAGTTGCAGGCTCATGTAAGAAAGCTTCAAAATCTTCAAGACCTAAAGTCTCGTTTAAATAAGAATATGCTGTAGCGTGAATAGTTTCTTGTGAACCAAACATCATCGCCATTTGTTTAATCTCGTGCTTAGGGAACCAAGTGGTTACGTATTGTGTCCAATAATCAGATACTGCACACTCTGTTTGTGCAAATCCTAAAAGAATATTACCAACTAAATGTTTCTCGTGTGGTAAAAGGTTCTCGTTCCAGTCTTTAACATCACCTTGCATAGAAATTTCGGTGTGTAGCCAGAAAGCTTGAGCTTGTTTCAACCAACCCTCCGTGTAGTATTCAGGGTACTCAAATGGTTTAAATGGTATACGTTCGGTAAATAATGACATTTGCTATATTTTATTTTTTAGATTGTTTTAAAAGTTTTTTAAATAAAAGGTCTATTAGACCAAAAAAGGTCCGTTGATAGACCCCATTTAATCTCTTAAAACCTAATAAAATGTAGCAGCGCTGCTATTAGATTATATATCTAAGCGCTCCTAGAATTTGTTAGGTTTAGAGCTTAAATTTTTTTTGTAACTCATGTGCTTTTTCATAATATGAATAAGAAGTCTTCTTGTATTCTTTTCGTTGAGCATAAAGATCACTCAAGATTTTTTTAAGTATACTGTCTTCTTTTTTATACACAACTCCATTCTCACAGACAATAACCGATTCATCTTTACGACGTTCTAAAATCTGTGATTCCTCAACCATTTCAACAAATGAGTCAGGTGAGATATTAAACTGCCTCATGATGGATGGATATAGCGATGCAAAGTCAAATGCACTTACACCACCATAATAACCGACAATCGGCTGCTTAACAAAAGCACCTTCATACTTGCTATCCTTCTTACTGTCTTCTCGGTCGTATTCTACACCAATACGTTTACCCTGCTCAGTGAGCTTTCTTGCAATTAGAGATTCAGTAACAGCCACTGGTGAAGCAGCTTTATATAACGGCATTCTAGTTATTGTTGCTAGAGTCAATAGCACTTCCATCGATCGAAGCTTCTGATCGATATAGTAAACTAGACAGGAGTCGACCACGTTATAGAAAACATACTTTTGAAAGTCGTTTTCATAGAGGTCTTGCAAGCTACCGCTATATTTAATTTTACTAATACCCTCGAGGACTGCGCCTGAAACGAAATCAAGAGAATTAGATTCTTTTACTGCAACTGATCGATCATATTTATCATACAGCTGCATGTAGTCTAAAATACCCATGTGTAGTGGGCGCGAGTCTTTCTTATCTAATGCGCCAGTACATGCAACTTCTGTTAAATCGATCTGTAATATCTTACAACGATTAACTATGTACTGCCAGTCATAGTTGATAAAGTTCCAACCCGTCATCATAGGAAACTTAGGTAAAAACTTATGCAAGAAGGCGTAGACCATGTCATACTCATTCTTGAATTTGTAGTAACTAAATTCCCAGTCCTGGTCATACCCAGTAAAGTGAGCATTTGTATCATCTTCGATCTTCTTAATTTGATCGGCCGAAAGATCTTCAAGACCTAATACAATTGCTTTTCTTTCTGGAGTAATAATAGAAAAGGTTAAGATTCTAGACTTAGCCTCTTCAGGTTTAGGAAAGCCATCGACAATCTCTGTCTCAATATCGACAAAGTATGTGCGAGGCATATTGAACGCAAAGATTTCTTCTTGGTCTTTTTCAGGAAGACCGTCCATAAAATAAAGAAGTGAGAACTTGTTAAAAGATCTTGCTAAAGACTTCTTAACGTGGCGACCATCCCAGTTTCTAACTGTAGCGTCTTTCCACTTATCAGTATCTTTAGCAACGACCCAGTTCTGAAACTTGTCGATGTTGTATCTTTTAAAGGAGACTTCACCCTTAGTATCGTAATAAGATACGATTACCTCTTTATCTCTTTGTTCAATATCTAATAACATTAATAGCCGCGGTTTTGTCTGTCGTGATTCTCTGCGTTCTTCGCCATGTACAAGTTAACAATATCTTTAGCAGTCATACCAATAGAAATTGCAAAGTTCATATAGAAATGCAATCCATCGATCCACTCATAAAATAGTTCTAACTTGTCCTCTTCAGACAAATCCTCAATTTTCATATTGGCAGCCTCTTTATGTGTACCTTTCCAGTACTTCCATGCTGCTGAGCCAATACCATCGTTGATACCACCTAATGCGTCAAACATTTCGTTTAACTCATCGGACATCGCGTGTTTGTTTACACACCAGAAATCTGCAATTTCTTTTAGAGTCCAACCTGTAAAGTCGAAACCTAAACGCTTTTGTAGTTCTACCTGTTTGTTGTAAATTAGACCGAGCGTGTCGTTGTCGGTATCATAGAAGTCTGTAACTTCTAAATCTGCACATTTGTTATCTGCGTTCGCCATATTTTGTTATTTGTTTTTTATAGTTAAAATTACTTATCTGTTTCAAGTTCTTCACCCCAATCTCTGTACGATTTTGTTAACAATTTCGTATCTGCCTTCTCAGGCTTAGGGTCACCACCAACATTCCAGAACCAGGCACCAGGAGAGCCATGCTTAGTCATAAACTCCCAAGCCTTCGCATCATAATTCATAGCCGATGGGAATGGTGGATTATATTGTGGGTCTACATCTTGTGTAAATGCTTTTGGATGTGACCATATAGTTGCATTACCTCTTTCACCTTTCTTGATATTTCTTGCTACTGCAACTGCGTTAAACTTAGCATCAGGCCAAGCTATTTGTAAAGAGCGTTGTAGAACGCCAGTGGATATTGCTGACCATACTTCTTCTGGATAACCATGTTTCTCTGCAAGATCATGTGCGACCTTCACAGCGGCTGCTGTAACCAATTCATGGCGAAGTCCTAAAGGAATAAAGAATGCTCCGTTATCTTCTGCCCATTTTTTAGCATGAGCATTTAAGACTGGCATTGCTGCAATTCTCTTAAATTTCATTTCAGCTCCCATCTCAACACAAATTGCCTGATGGTCTGAAATCTCTTTTTGTGATGGACTAAATAGTACAAGTTTCTTATTATACTTATTTGCTAAATATGCAAGTGATATACCTGCGAATCCATATCTAGGTTGAACATAGACTAGAGTATCTTGTTTACAAGTACTAACTAGAATATCTCCAAATCTACACTTAGAACCAAAACCCATTAGGTCTTCTCTGACTACTTTAAATCCATCATGGTCTACTAATTGTGGAGCCTCAAATGGATCTTGCCAATCGCCTGCTAAATCTAACCATGCCTGTTTATTCGGCATCATCAGATTTAGATCCTGGTTCATAAGTACATCTGTGTGTTTATTATGCGCCATAAAATTCTGCTACTTTTTTCTTATATGCTTCTACTGTTAAACCAGCTTCTGCAATTATTTTATCATCGGAAGGATGGTGTTTCATTCCGTTAAATGTTTCTACTAGACCCAAGTCTAACATTGCTTTTTGTCTACCGAATGGGTGGTCAATAATCGTAGATGAGTTCCAAACTCCGTCCATATCAATATGTGCATAGTCAGCTCCTGGTCTCATGTAATTCTCAATCCATCGGATAAAGTCACAAGCAACATCCTCTGCGTTATACGGAAGACTACCTGTCTGTTCATATATTTTTGTCATCACTGCATCTAGGAAAGGTTCTGATTTTTTACCTTTACCTTCTACGGGATCTGCAAGGTAACCAATACATTCTATTGCATTCGTACCATAGTAGAACATTGATTCCTTATTAACATACTGTGGAAACCAATCTGCTACATCTGCTAGGACTGCAGCGTATTGGAATTTATATTGTCTCAATCCATTTGCCACGTTCCAATCAAACATCCACTGACCTAATTCTCTTAGATCTTTCTTACCACCCTCTTCTAGATAGTTAGCCATGTCTCTAGCTAACCTAGGTGCAAATTCACATAGAAAATAATCACCGCCTCTCTTATATTGAAACTGAGGACCTTCAAACCCCGACATCCCTACAAAGACATCTTCGTTTTGCTGAGGTTGAGGGGGTTTTGGGAATGCTGGGAATTGATACCCAACAGAAGTGTAGAATGACTTGGTTGCTGCTTTCACCTGCTCACACATTTGTTCTATAGAATCAGATTGCCACAAGTCGAATAGTAGCGTGTTGTGATAGCCGCTAGGCTTGGTAGCATAGTTAATTGCAGATCCACATACTCTATGCAGTATGAATAGGTAGAGCCATTCTGGTAGGCCGAAGACATCTTGTTTACCAGTCCAGTTGGTAGCGACTTCCTTGCGCTGTTCCGTAACTAAACCAGCCTGCATTCTTGACCAATACGGATGTGCTTCAGTCCAACCGTAAAAAACATCATTCACGATTTGACTAAACCCAGCATACTTCCTTTCAACCACATCATACAGCTCGATATGTTCCATCAGCGGATCGTCCATCCCGGACTCGGCGTGTGGAATGTGGCCTAGGTTACTCTTTTTCTGCTGGTCTAAGGCTAACTCATAATACCTGATAAACTCATCATAGTATTTAGTAGTCTTAATTTTACACACTGTACTCATTCACTTCTAGTATTTCCCAACTGAAGGCTGCTCGGTTTCGTTGGTATTGCTCCATCGACCAATTAATATTGTCGGTCGTTAGTTCGATAATATAAGGGGCATCTACTCTGCCCATGGTTTCTGTTAATGGTGTTATTTCTATTTTGTATGTTTTCATATTTGGTTGCCAAGTACCTGTCTCATATTTAGCTCGCTAGCTATTGCAGCCGAAGCGGATAACAGGTGGTTAAGATTATGCTTCAATAAGCTATCAGAGATATTTTCATCTCCATAAGTCTGTAGACTATTATGTGCAATCTCTACGCTTTGTTTAATTTGATTTATATCCATATTAAAATAATGCTTGTGTTACTGGTTTTAACTTTTGATTGGGCTCATCTTTTACTAAGTCCCAACGATAATACTCACGTGCGATATGAACTGACTTGGGCTTTTCCATTACGTCGAATGTTAACTCTCCGAAAGAGTTTAAAAAGACCGAAGGGTGTTGCCATGTTGTCCATCCATTTCTCTCACACATTGCTTCTACTAACTTGTTAAATTCTCTTACAAGTTCAGTTCGCTCTGCCCAAGTACCGGTAAAAGGAGTACCTTTATAGTAACCAGTCTTTGGTAGAGGTCTAGACTCATTCTCAATTGGAAGAGCCTGAATAACTTCTATCTTATCGATCTCAAGATCGATTAACTGTTTTTCATAATTATCCATCATATCTTTTAGAGATTTTGATGGATTATCTTGTCTCATTAAGTGGTGTCTTATATCTATATTCCCTAGATAGATGCGCAGTGCCTGAATATATTCTGGTACATAGGATCTAATTCCTCTTCTTAGAGCACCAAATAAAGTTAGACCATCATGTCTATCTGTTTGATAACCGGGAGTATATTGACTAAATGAGTGCGAGTCTCCGAAACATAGACAGAAAGTTTTTTGAATTCTATCTACTCTAGGTATTGTAGTACAAATCTGTTTTGCTTCATCTACTCTAGACTCTAGTGTCTTAAACAGATCTGAGCCTGTCTTTAATCTCTTTTCAATTAGGGTACCGACACAAGGCATATCATGGTGGAGCGAATACATGCGTATATCGGGAGCGAACATTCTAATGATTTGTTGATATAACTCATCGTTCGCCCCACCAAAGATATTGAAATTGCCTTTGAATTCCATGCCGTGTTCTAGTAGAACCACGTCGAAATCGTCTGCCTTCCAAGCTGAATTGTCTGTAATAATTTGAACATGCTCATAACCAGCATGTTTTAACTGATTGGCTAAGTGGAATGCCCAACCAGATTTATGTGAAGTAGGTCTTGCGCTTAGTTTCCCAACAAGTGCTGAGATTGCAATCCTGATATTAGTATCTTTCTCTAAGTCTGTGAAATAGACTAGGTTATTTGTTGTCTCCATATCCAGCGTCTGCGTCAGTTAAATTAATAGGCTTTTCAGTCTCACCATAACCATATTTCTTAATGTAATTATCTAGGCCGCCGATATAAGCTACTGCGTCTAGAAGATTATCTTCTTTATAGTTGTAAGAATGTCTACTTAATTTAAGTGCGACGAGTGCTGCATACATATCGGAACCAGACCACTCTTTGCCAGTCATACCAGAGCAAATCATTGCTGCTCTTCGCATGCCTTCTTCAAAGGGTCCGTACATTCGTTCTTTTTCTTCGGAACGATTATTAATAATTTCGTCTGCTGTTTTTAGAATGTTCTTGCTCATAAAATAACTAATTAAATCTTAGTTATTATAGAGCGAAAGCCGCGATTGTTTCACGGCTTTCAGTAGATTATTTAGAATAGACTCGCTCGATAATGAACTCGCCGCCTTCTAGAAGTAGAAACTCTCTGGGCAAGGTATCGATTACAAAAACGTTGTCATCATTTGAAACTTCTTCTCTCTGAGTGTGTCCAACGATCTGCACGATCTCAGGGTCAATCGGATCTTGGCGGAGAGCCTGCGGCCTAATCCAAAAAGGTCCATCATGGGGAGAATTACCGTAGATGTCCATTCCACTATGATTGAAAAAATCTGGTCTATCAGCCCAACAAGTGTTGACTTTATCTGCAATCTCAAACATGTGACCTTTATCTTCGATATTCTCATCATACCAAGTAGAACTCACTCCAGCATGAGTAACGAGTACATTATTATACTGCCAAGCCACTTGAAGATTGTGCATATTAGTTCTCAAGAGTTCCCAGATCTCACCATGGAACCAAGCAGAGTAGCCTCCATACTTACCTCTACACCAAGGCATATAGTGAAAGTCGTGATTGCCAATTAACAGAGTTACATTATCTGGATTAGACTCTTTGAACTCAATAATCTCCTTGAAGTTTTGAATCTGTACTGCAGGAGTGACAGACCATGCATCAAAGTAGTCACCAACAAAGACGAAGTGGTCAGCATCCTTATGCTTACTGACAATAGGCTTCCATGAATCATGTCCATGAATATCTCCGATAAAAACAATCTTATTCATCGTCTTTGTTTTTGTGTTTCTTCTTTCTTGAGTACTTGGTTTTATCAGGCACTGTTTGTTGTGTCATCTTCTTAGAAATATGATGTGCAGCCTCACCCGGAGACCATCCTCCGTTGAAGTCTAATTTGTCATCATGTTTCTTTTTCTTGCTCATCACAGTACTAATATAATAAAAAAGCCTGACATAAAAAAATATCAGGCTAATTATTTTGTAAAAAGTTTGTCCTTTATAGTGGCCAAATCATGGATGTGCCTGCGTCATGCCATTCACTATACCACCCTCTTTTATTAAGTTCCTTTTCCCATTTGTTATCTACACCAAATGTTCTGTTCTTGTAGTCTTCAGAGTAGTAGTCATATATTACTCTACCTTTATACTCGTCGCCATTCTCACCTGAAACCCAGATACCGCCTTGAGAACCGTTGAACTCTTCAGTAGTTCTTACAAAGTCCATATACTTCTCAATCCAAGTAATCATATCATCTCTATCAAGCTTCTTCTCGGTGATAGGTTCTGCAGATTCTGCAAATGCTTCAATATCCCACTGGATTCTTTGGTAAGCATCATCGTATGGGAATTCTTTCTTTACCCAGTCAATTAGACCTGGTTCGTGTTCAGCGTTTTGAGCCATATCAAAAGCATTCTTCCAGCCATCATTAGATGCAACATCCTCTAACCACTGGTCGTACTTCTTCTGATTCCATCTCTTCATGGCTCTCTTTCTCTCCTTCTCCTCTTTCTTCTTAAGTGCATCTAACTTTTTCATGTCATCTGCTCTCATTTTAGCCACTCTAGATCTAACTAGAACAGGATCGTTATAGTCCATCGCCTCGTTCTGCTCGTTTAAGAAAGCTTTGAATGTTAGAGCTAATTCTTCTGCTTGTAAATTCTTCACTGTGCCTTTTTGTTTTTTTGTTTCTTCCTCGTCATCAATGTCTGCAATACCAGGTCCGGATAATTTATCGCCTGAACCAACAGTACCATCTGATGGTAAAACAACTGGACCCATGCCACCTATATTTGCACTAGGAGTAATATGCTGAGCTGCATGCGCAAAATCTTCATCTACTGCAACACCCCTCTTCTTTAAGATCTTTTCAATTTCTTGATAAGCCTTCTTGTAGTCAGATTTAGCATAGTGCATACCTTTTTGATAGTAAGCATAGCCATCAAGAGCTGCGTCGTACATTCCTTTTAATTCTTCATCAGACATTTTGTCATTAAATACAAACGGTCCAATAAATGCTTCATCTACCGTCTCTGGTAAACCATCATGTTTTGTTGAAGCGTATTTCTTTAAATCTTTCTTTGTCATTCCGTCTGATAATGATTTTACCTTGTCTCTGTAAGCTGGGTCTATATCTGATAATTCTAATGAACCATCTTTTACGGCGTAAGCCATACCCATTAATCTCTGTTGTGATTTACTTGCTGAAGGCATTTCTTTTTTCTAGTTCTTTTAGTATTACGTTCTTCTTTCTTTTTAAGCTGGGATTCTCGTAAGCTTTTAGTAGCTCCTCTGTGGAAGTGTTTTGAACTGTGTAATGTTTCCATGCCCACTTCTTGGTCATTTTACCATTACTGTCTTTTTGATATTCTTTACTACTTTCTTTTAATTTACAAGATGCCAACTCCTTTTTTGTATTTTTACCAAGCGTAATCGAACTTCTCGATCTTAGCTATTTTTTCTTTTACTCTTTTCGCGTAGTTCTTAGATTCTCTCTCGTAGTAAGATTCTCTTTCACCGTATCTAGCTTCAGATTCTTCTGCTTGTCTAATGTAATCTACATATCTAGCATAGTCATCTAAGATATTTGACATGTGTTGAGATGCGTCTCTTGCTTTTACCTCTCTACCTTTTGGAGATTCACCAATTTTAATTTCTTGATATTGAGTCTTCTCACCTTTAGCTAAACCATCTGAAATTTGCTTAGCCAATACATCGATTGCATCTTGTACCATTTTATCTAGTGGTAAACTTGCTGCTTTATCAGCTAAGATCTTGTGGTATCTAGCCATGTTACCATCTTTAAATTCTTTGTCAGATTTGAATGCTGTTGCACCTGCTTTAGCTTCCGCTCTTGCATTTCTTAATTGGTCAGTAGAATACTTTTGTCTAATTAATTCTAGATTAATAACGATAACTCTATCAGACATCTCTGCAACTCTCTTACCGTTACTAAGACCTGATGCACCCCAACCTCTATATTTATGGTTGATACCAATTTGTCCTTCACCGCCTTTTTTCTCTTTAGACCAAGTTCTACCGCCTGACCATCTTGACCATTCGTTAACATAGAACTGTCTATCGCCAGACATAGCTGCTAAAACAATACCTCCACCTGGAACTACTTTATAGTCATTCCAAGATCCGTTATCATGGTCATAATATGGGTTTTCTTTCTCATTGTCTGAGATAAAGAAAAGTACGTGGCTTGAACCACCGTAGTTTTTAAATACCTTTGATACATCATTACTAACAATAAAATCTTCATCTTCAATTTTATCAAGTGCTACTTTAGATAGTCCGTAAAAACCTTTAGCTAATTGAGATAGGTTTTTCTTACCTTGCTTACCTTCTCTACCGTTCGATAGAACTGACCTTAAAATAGCAGAGTTGATTGCCTCGTTAAGGAAGTTAGCACCAACGAAATCAGCAAATGATTCAAATAGTGTTATTTCGTTTTTCATATTTGTGTCCATATTTTCTAATAATCCAATTGCAATGTCGCCAACTTCTCTATCGCCTTTGTCAACATATCTTTTATTAATGATAGCAAATCTAAAACCATCTACTTCAATTGTATATGATGGAGCCATCGTGTCGCTATAGAAGTATTTCTTCTTATAGCCACTTTTATCTAATTCTTTACCGATTGCAAAGAAATCTCTAGCTTTACCGACAACATCTTCTAGGTTATCTAAGTGAGTTGCAACGTCGTCTTTTTCTACTACAGCTGATTCGTGCACATATAGGTTTACATATCTACTACCTTTTTCTGAGTAAATTGTAGTGATTTTAAAATCACCTTTGATTTTCTTACCGTAATCTTCTTTGTAGTATTTAGCATAATAAGCTTTAAAGAATAAGTTTGGTTCTAGTTCTCCAAAGAAATGTGATGATTTACCTACATAAAATTCAGCTTTAGGATATACTTTTAAAACATCTTTTTCTGTTTCAGCATCTAGAACTGCTTTATCAAATTCTTTTACAAATTTAGCTTCAGTAACTACAGATTCTTTAACTAGTTTTGGATTACTGTTAATTAACTTTTCCATGTCTTCTTCAGATAAAGATGTAAAGCCAAACTCACCAAACATTTTTTTTGCTAGCTTATCAGCTTTTTTCATGTCAATATGTCTTGACATATCATTTGGATCTAAAGTTGCAAAGCCAAACTCACCATAAATATCTTCTGCTCTATTGTTTAGTTCGTCCCATGCTTTAGCTTCATTAACTTTTGATTCTTCAATATAAGCCCACATTTGTTTATCATCCCATCCAAATTTATGATCGCTTTTTAAAATCTTTTTAAGGTCTTTGGTTTTACCAGTTAATACTAATTCAATAGTATCTTTACCATCTTCACCTTCAGCGCTTTCAATTTCAACCTTATGCTTTTTTAACCATTCTTTAAATTCTTTTCTTTGACCAAACCACGAATGAACTCTTATTTTAGCTTCGTTAACTTTTGACTCATCCACTCTCTTGATAGTATCATAGAACCAATCTTCTGGCTCATCTCTGGAATCAGTGTAAACATCAATTTCCCATTCGTCGCCGAATTGGTCAACGCCAACATAATACCAATCTTTACCCTCGTTATCGTGGTCGTCAATAATATCACCTTGGTCAAATTCTACTTCATACTTCTTACCACCATCTTTAAATTCAATGTATGGGAATTTGTCTTTAGTCACCTTGATCTTCTCGTTTACCTCGGTAGCTTTAGGAGTTTCATCTAGTTCAGCTAGAATTCTACGACCCCACTTTGAAAGCTTTACACCGTCTTCAGAAACATTAAAGTACTTTCTATTTCTAGAAGCCCATTGATTTGCACTAGTAGATAATTCAGAAAGAATCTTATTGAACTCTTCTCTTGTCACCACACCATCTGCAATTGCCTGTAGGACTGCATTTCTTACGCTAGCAGTTTTACCTACTGTTTGTGCAGGGTGGTTCTCTGTATATTTTCTTTTGATTTGCAATTTCTTGCCTTCTGATAAAAAGTCTTCAAATGTTGCCATGATTATGCTTTAATTTTTGCTAGTTTACCTTGTGTTTCTTCATATTGAAACGCGAACTTAGACTTTGCGTAAAGTGTTCCCATTGAGAATGAAACATAAATACCATCTGGTTTTTTCATAGCCATCTTATATGCTTCTGCTGCAGCAGCCTCATCGTCAAAAATACCGATATGTTGCTTCTTGCTACCGCCGTTTTCCAATCTAATTCTTTGGCCATAGAAGTCTACTTCATTATGTGCAAATACTAAATACTTTGTATTGCCTTTTTCTGGTAGGTTGTCACTATGTTCGCCAAATGCTGTTCTAGTACTATAGTAATAAGAACCAAATTGAATAGACTCATTTAATGATTCTCTAAAGCTTTCGAATGATTTTATCTTTTTCATATTAATATGCTATATTTGTTTATATATTCTTCAAAAAATCATCGAAGGTTAGGAATTCTGGTTGTGCAGATTCTGCAGCAACGCCCATCGAGTTTTCTAATTTTTGTTTTAGTTCTCCGTACATGCCATGAATGCCCTTAGGAGTTAATTTTTTAAATAGTTTCTCATCACCATCAAGCATTGCGTTTCTAACTTGAGTAGCTGAGATATTCTTACCTGTTCTTGGAATTTCAAATAGACCAAAATCATCTCTAACACCTAGGTCATCTCTGTATTCTTGTCTGTCTACTTGATAGCTGTAAACTTTCATTCTATCTGTTCCAGTTCCCCAAAGTACTGGTTCGTACTGTGGTCTTAACTCGTTGAACATTTTATCGATAGCTGCTGTTGGTAAGATCTTCACATCCTCAATTGGATATTTACCCTTTAAGCTCTGTAGCATTTTTAGTTGAGTCTCTTCATCGTAAGGTCTCTTGAATGCATCTTCTGCTTTCTTAGTCTTCGACTTAATTAAGAAGATAACTACCGGATAACCATTTTGCTTATAGATAGTTTCAATAACTTTAGCATGCCCTAATGTAAATGGTTGAAATCTACCAACAAACATGTTGACTAATTTCTTACCTTGGTCTGGGTATTTTACAGTTAGACCTTCTGTGATTGGACTAACTTGAGCCTGAATCTTTTGGTTTAATAAGTATTGTTTGAAATTCATAACGTTGTCTTCATTTGCTTTCATCATTACTAAACCCTCAATAGTTTCAACAAGCTCGTTAACTTGATTCATTAGGTCTGCATTGATAATCTCAGTCTCTTTTGTTCTCTTCTTTCTAAATGAGCCTAATGTAATTTTAAATAGCTCAGATAAAATTTTATCTTGTACTAGAGTAAGTGTCTTTTCGTTTTGAATAAACTTATGATTTAATTCAAACATCGGAGATTCAGAAAAGTCCGCCGAGTCAAATTTAGCACCAATATATTTGGTTGCATTTTTATTGACATAGTCGTTGAAGATCTCTGACATCAACTCTAAATATCTTCTATCTGCCTTCTCCTCTTTTAATTTAATGGTTGAGAAATCAAACTGCGCTAAGTGTTCTACAATATCAAGAATAGTAATCTGATACATGTCAGATGGTTTTCTCTTCTCACTAGGTTGCTTGTTAAACTTCTCTAGTTTAAAAGACTGTAATTCTTTACCGTCATGGAAATTAACAATAAAGCCTGCAACGTCTTTTGATAGATCATTCATTAATGCAGACTGCTTCATATTCTCATTGAAGATACCGAATACGGTTCTTGTAAAGCTAGGCTTCTCAAAGTCTTCGAATGTTTGTTCGAACTCGTTGACTGACATTGCAAGAATTTGCTTTAGTCTGTCTTTTTGACCTGAGTCTAGTTGACCTTCAAATAGAACTGGTGGTTTTGCAACACCCAGTTTATCTGCCCATTTATTTAAGACCTTAGTGTCTCTAATTACTTTCTTAATCTTATTAGGATTAGAAGGTTGCAATACCTGGATATGTGTTAGAATTAAATTAGATTCTGGTAGTACGTCGTACTCAATGTCAATAGTTTTATTATCACCTACGTATTCAAAGCCGAATTTCCAGTCAAATGGCATATCCTCTACGATGTCTTTAGAAACAGATTTAAAGTGGCGAATTGCATTCTCGTAGTATCTGACAATTGTACGATCTACTACATCCATTGGTTGCTTTGAACCAGATTTGTAGTACGCAAAATCAGTACCTTGTCTTCTTGCGTGAAAAGATGAACCGTTGATTTTCTCAGTCACAATACATTTGTGGCTAAGTAGTTTATCAACGTCTGCTGTGTTAGCTCCTTCGAAATATGTTTTTAAATTGTCTAATGCCATAATTTTTATTATCTACCGTATTTAATAATACCCATTAACTGGTTAATAGCGGCAAAAGTTCCAGTTAACTTGAATGTTTTACCATTGTATTTAAAGACTAGGCCTTCTGTTGGAATGATTGACTCAATACCACCAATACCTTCTAGCCTCTTTAATTCTTTTTCTACCTTCTCAATCTGTTTTAAATCGCCGTTCTTTTTAACTTTGTCAGCCTCAGTTCTGATTTGCTTATGTAATCTTGCTTTCTCAGCTTCTGGGTTAGCAGCCACAAAATTAGAAACGTTCTTTAAAACATCTGCACCTAATTCTAAAAATAGGTTCTCGAAAGGTAGAATGTTTTCTTTATACTTCTTGTTTCTTTGACCGTCAAAATCTTTGACAGCTTTTGCTTGTTCTGGAGTAACTGCTTTCTTTAAGTCTCTCATATTTAGAGTCTTCTTGTCTAAGTATGCCCATCTTAATAGAAGTCCTTCTTTTAATGCCGGGTCTAAATCTGCAAAGTTCTCTTCGATTTGGTTTCTCCACCAAGCCTCGTGATACATTTTAACCTCATCTTGATCTGATAGACTATAAGTATCTCTTAGTTTATTTATCGCCTTTTCGTAATAGCCGACTCTCTCATCAAAGTTAATGTCTTTTCCTAACTTTAAAATTTGAGGGGGAATTATTGTAAAGGTCTTTTGCACATCAGCTTTTAACTCTCTAAGTGCTTTTACAATTTCACCTGCAATATTCTCTTCACCTATGATATTACCATTACCATCAGTAACTTTCATACCGTGGAATTGAATAACATCTCTGTCATAATAGATTACATTAGGATTCTTAGAGTAAATTAGCTCCATGTTGATAAATGAGTTACCATCCATGAATACAGATTGGTCCTTAAGCTTTGGGAGCGCTTCTGCTAGATCTTTAGCAGCAAAGATAAATGTTTCCTCAACCAGCTTTGAAGCGTGGCCAGTAAACATCTTAATAATACCATTTAGGTCGAGTGGATTAGCTAGTTGTCCCTTATTTCTAGCGAACATTGCTTTACCATCCTTTACAGTTGCAAATACATTCTGACCATCAGTCTTTTCAGTTGGAGCCTCTTCAAAATCTAGACCTCCTTGTAGCGCAGATCTTACGATAGTTTTAAAGTCACCGAATGTTAATGAATGGTCATCGAATGGGTGCATCATGTGGCCAGCAGCCCCACCTTCAAATACGAAGTTCTCCAAGTTGTCCACCTGGAGTACTTCATTTAAGAATTCTGTAAATTTATAGTATATCTTCATAAGAAGTTTTAGATTGTTTTTATCCTAGTGATGATTGTAATGCGCCAACTGCTGCACCATAGTCATCGCCGTGTTTGTCTAATAAACCGTCTACTACTTCTTGAGCTTTTTCTTCGTCGAATTTGTCACCGAATGCTTGTCCTAAAACTGAGAATGCATACTCTTTAAAATCTTCATCAGACTTTACTTCTGCTTCGTTAGTTACTGATTCAAAAGATAGAGAATCAATTGCAATATTCATCGCAGCCATTTGCATTGGGTCAGTACCGTCCATATAGTCTACCGTTGCAAATCCACCTTTATCAATTTCTATAATTTTAAATCTTCCAGGGAATCTGATATTCTCACCGTAAACTGTTTCACCTTTTTCTACAGCTTTCATAGCTTTCTTGATTTTAGGGTGCATTCCTTCAGTTACTTCTTCAGTTTCTTCAACTTCTTCAGCTGGAGCTTCTTCAGACTCTTCTTCCTCGCCACCTTCTTTTTCAACTTCGATTTCATAATCTCCGTCTACCTTGATTTCGATTTCATCTTCAGTAATTTCTTCGTTTTCAGTTTTAATACCTTCTTCAATATATTCAGCTAAATCTGGATCGTCCCAACCAAGTTCTGGATCTGCTAATACAGTTTCAAGGTCTTTTCTTTTACCTTGCATTGTGATAACTGGGTGACCTCCACCTGGACCGTCCATCACTTTATTGATAATCTTAACTCTGTTCTTTTTTAAGAACTTTAAGAAGTCTTTATCATCAGGGTTAATTGCATCCATTTCAACAGTTGCTTCACAGATAGCATCAACATCTTCTTTAATGACCGGATAAGTCTTACCGTTAAACTCAAACTCTTCAGCATCTTCTTCAATTGCTTTAGCTCTTGCAGCTAAAAATGCATTACCTTCAGTAAGTACTGATTCGTTTTGGAAAAGTAGGTTGAATTCATCTACGATCGCTTGAGCTACTTTAGAGAAGCCCCATCCATCTAGATACATTGCAACACCTTCAACGATACCGATACCTGACCATCCAGCTGCGCTAGATAGAGTTGAGTAGTGCTCGTCTAAGAATTTCTTGATTGTCTTTGCACCTACTGGTATTTCAATACCGCCTATGCCATCGATCTTGGACATGACTGTTCTAATCTTGCCGCCGATCTTCTTTCCAATGGGTTCAATATAAGAATGGAAGTTTGCGTCTTCTAGAGCATTCATGGTTAGATATTTAATAGCACCTAAGTGTGTAGCAGAGTCTGCAGTTAAAGCAGAACCTTCTACCATAATACCTTCTAGTGCTTTGCTAACTTTCTTTGCGTCTTTTACATTACCTTTAGATGGTACAAACGCTTCGTTAATTTTAAACTTTTCGAAAGCAGGTTTTAATTCTCTTGGCTCGTCATACGTATCTGCCATCATCCACTTCTTAGACCCCATGTCATATAAGTAAACGAATTCTGCTCCTGCTTTATCGCTAGCATCATAAATATAATCGTCGATTTTCTTAACATCGCCTTTCATTGTAGTTTTATCTCCGTAAAAATTAATCTTACTAGGATCTGCTTCTAAGAACGAGCCACCTCCTTTCTTAAGTAACATCTTTACAGTTCCAGGGTTCATGTAACCTTTCTTAATTGTTGGTAACATGTGGTCTGGATAACCGTCGTAGTGCATATACACTGACTCTATTTTTCCGGATTTAGAGATGATACCTATTTGAGATCTGGTACCTTCCTCAATGATTGCTAGAGACTCAGATACTTCAGAAGCACCTAGCTTAGCAAAAAATTTGTTTCTATCTTCTTCGCTTAAATCTTTTACAGATGTAACACCGAAGTCAGATAATAATGTTTCGAATTGATATGCTGACTCTGTACGAGCAGCTTTTTGTTCTTCTTCTAATTTCATCTTTGCTGCTTCAGCAGAAGCATTAGCGAAATCTTCAAAAGATTGTAGTTTTAATGAACCCATTTTATTTGAATTTATTTTTAATACTTTACTATTGTATTATATATCACCGTCAAAAGTAACATTTTTTACTTCAAACGGGAACTTCTGCTCTCTGTAGATCTTCTGTCTAGCTTTAGAGTGCCTGATTAGATAGTTATCCCAGTCTGGTGAGGATAAATCATCTACAAAGTCAATGATATTTACCTCGGATTTAGTGTGGTGCTTTCTTAAACCACGACCAATCGATTGTCTAATAATTACTTCTGATTTGAATGATTCGGTAAAGAAGATGTTGTGTATTTTCTTAATAGAAATACCTGTAGAGAATGTACCGTAAGAGGCGACAATTACTACTTGCGCACCTGCTTCCATCTTCTTCTTGTACTCTTCTCTAATATCTTTATCGGTATTACCATCCACGTAGTAAACCGGTTTGTCTGACTCCTGTCTAAGCTTTTCATAGATTCTTTTACCATGTTCGATTCGGTGGAAAAGAACAAGGCTATTCCCACGTACTCTGGAAATAATGTTGCAAATGAAAGCCAAGCGACCTGTTGAATTGATGACATAGTTGCTCTCGAACTTATATACGTCTTTGCTCTCGTACCTGTTTTGCGACATTTCTCTAAAAGCATTCTTTGTCGATTGTGGTGCATAGTCCATTTTAATTACTTTCACATTACAGCCTGCAATGTGTCCCTCATCTTGGAGGAATGCTGCGTTAACCTCTGTAATTACCGGCCCGGTGTGAGCCATTAAGGTTAATCTATCTAACGTCTTTGCTTTTGGAATTGTTCCCGAGAGTCCAAATCGATAATTTGCCGCGGTACATTTTTGTAGAATAGTTTTAATAGATGTAGACTTAGCCTTGTGAGTCTCGTCGATAATTACAGCGTCAAACTGTTCAAAATATTCTTTATCTTTCTTAACAAGAGATTGATATGTACCGATTACCATGTTTCTACCAGGTCTAATCTTTTGGCCGGAGTAGATCTGTTGTACTTTAATATTTGTTGCATTACGCCAGTTATAGTCCATGAAGTCCTCAGAGGCCTGTACAACTAACGAAACGTTTGGGACAATAAGTAATATCCTTCCTGCCTTAGCCTTCTCTAACATATACGCAATAACCATATACGTTATCAAGGTTTTACCGGCCGATGTTGCCAACTCACTTAGACATCTTCTAAATTTTAAAATATTATATGCTGCGTCGAGTTGATAATCTCTAGGCGTTAACTCGCTGCCCTCAAAGTAGGCCATGGCCCACTCTTCAAACTCTTCTTGTTTTACTGAAGGGTCGAATAGTGTGGTTACACCATTCATCTTTAACTCGAACTTATATTGTTTACACAGATCCATCACCTCTTTCCAAAGTCCAGATGGAATCCACTTATCATCCTTAATATAGGAGATATAGCCATCCCATAACCCTTTCTTCACAAGAGGGTGAAAGCGCCAGTTTTCAATTCTACGATTAAATGTGATATTGAGTTGTTCTACTTCTAGTTCACTCGCCTCGTCAATACGCAGAAACTGCTTATTATCTGTTAAACTCAGTTCCATTTTTTATAGTCCGTTAAGGGACAATCTATTTCTGATTGCAAAGCCCATATTATCCAGGGTCTTCACTGAGTCTCTAAAGAATTCTAGCTGATTTTCAAGATGAGATAGAATCATATTCTCATCTGCCATGTCATTCTCTAGAAACTTCTCTTTAACTTTCTCACCTAGTTTATAGTCGTAATTATAGTAACGGATATACGCTTCTCTATATCTAGTAGAGACTGCAATCTTCTGTTCTTTTATCTTTACGTTTAGGTATGCAATCTGATCTACACAGGTCTGTCTTGATGATAGTACATTGGCTATCACCTCTTCCATTCCATCTACTTTCTTAAGGCCTTTCGCTAAGGCTCTAATAGTATCAGACCACTGCTGTCTTTGAGCACTCAACTTTTGGTCTAGTGCCTGAATCTTTTCTTTACTCATATTAGTTATATTAGAACAGAGACTTTTTGTTTGGATTTGACCTTACAAACTTAGCGGCTTTTTGGCCCTTCTTAAGTTTAGGTTTTTCCACAACAAAGTCTTTGCTCTCCACGTTAAACTCTTCAGCATCAAAACCCACAATGAGTTTGTTGCCCTTAAATCTCTGGGAGTCCTTAAAAAAGTCTTCTAATTTGTCTTCCATTTCTTCTATACGTACCATAGATCTAATTCGCTTGATGTGAAATACTTTTCAATTTGTTTCCATGCATCTGATTTTTGCTGGTAACATACTTTCACCAAGTCGTTTAGATCCTTGATATTATATGTATCTAACTTAAAATCAGCTAGAAATTTAGACCACATAAATACTGGTCTACCCTTCTTTAATTTCTCTGCCATTTTCTTTTTACCCGTAACATCGTTATCAAACATGTAACGTACTGTTGCCATCTCATCAAATTCTTCTGTCGATCGACCGGCAGTGGCCAATGCTAATGAGTTGTGCATAAACTTTGCGTCAAGTGGTCCTTCAAATAGAGTTACTGGCTGTTGGAAATTAACCTGCATAATTCCAAATAGTGTTGATGCTTTTGCAAGTTTATTTAATTCCTCTTGTGGTAACTCAAGTGGTTTATTCCACTCTTCATAGAGTTTAGGTAGGTCATAAGTCAAATATCTTGACCCATAGCCTTTCATTCGTCTGGATTGTGCGCCGATAATTTTACCTTCCATTCCCTTATTTAAAATCCAAAGGCGATTACCTTTAGGGGAAAATAAGAACTCATCAGCTTTATTGTGTAATAGCCTATCTTTAAGCTGGAACCATATCCAGTCTCCTGGTTCAATTTCTTTAGCGCCAAATATCTGTTTAAACTCTGCTACGGTTAGTGCCTTCTCTTGGACGCTAGCAAGTGAGGCGTTTTGTAATACTTGTTCTTGGCTGACCTGAGTCTTATTGGCTTTAATATAGTCAATAATAGTAAATGAGTCGCCTGAATTAGGCATTCTCACTTGATGGTCTTTTAAGAACGTGTGTAAATTGGTGTGGTGTGAACAGTTGTAGCAGTGATACTGTAGAGTGTCCCAATACATGTTACCTCTCTTCTTGGTATCATCTGTATGGGAATCACCACAATAAGGACACGCCAGGGTTATACGCCCTGGCATGTCTTTAAGTAGTTGCTTGTTAGGAGTAGTGTGATGTTCTACACAAACTTGTTTTAGTGCGACTTTAATTCTACTCTTAAGCTCCTCAGTTAACTGTATGTTAGAGGTTGAGGTCATTCAAGAAAGAGTCTAAATCATCGTCCGTGTTTGCCGGAGCTGC
>Ga0213864_10000325_pt1 | contig 21198 bp, 14 predicted proteins | sample PICome_5_FD_160078 | JGI IMG/M metagenome (GOLD analysis project Ga0213864, IMG submission 160078) | Coastal seawater microbial communities near Pivers Island, North Carolina, United States - PICO247 | ecosystem: Environmental > Aquatic > Marine > Coastal | place: USA: North Carolina... | reverse complement strand
ACCAAGTTCATATGGAAGCCTGGAAAAAAGGTATTAAAACATTATATTATGTGCGTACAGAATCTGTGCTAAGAGGAGATATTGCGGCCGCCGCTATGAATCCGGATTGTTTGTCTTGCGACGGATGATGTATAGCATAAAAAAAATTGCACCCCGAAAGGTGCATGTTTTTCATGTAGTTAGTTTAGTTAGTCGAAAAGGGGTGCCAGAAATGGCGCCTCTTTTATTTATAGTTTTTAAACATAAGCTTATATAATAAGCTATTCCACATTCCTTGTAGTTTGTCAATAAACTTTTTCATTTTCTACGTTTTACAGGTTTAACACGGCGGGGTTTACCTTTGGGTTGTCCCAGCCTTTTCTTTTCTGCTATTTTCTTTTTCTTTTCAGCTGCGGACATTTCGCTAGCTGTTTTAGGCGTTTTACTTGATATACGTTTTTTAGGACGGCAATATGGTACGCCACGCTTTTCGCCTTCAGATCTACCGCATGGTTTACCAGTGCGGACATCAATCCACTCTTCTTTAAACCAGCGCTTAAGACTCGCTCCTTTTTCTGTTTTGCGCACCTTTAGAGGTGAATCCATTTTAAATCCCATTATCCTAATTTTCCACCGCGTTTGCGACATTTAGCAATATACCCAGAAGCATAAGCTGATGGGAATACATCATACTTAGCCTTGGCTTTTCTATAACATGCGTCTTTTTTCTTAAGCGGTGAAGGTTTCATTTTAAATGCCATAACTATACGTTCATTATATTATACACTGTTTGACCTTGTTGTTTTGACGCTTTTAATACGCGTCTGCGGTTGTTTTCATTTGACACATAACTTACATGTAACCAGGCCGGATTATTATCATCACCAAATTCCCAAATAAGCTGGTCAAAATCTAATTCGTCTTTAATAAATTCAAACATATCTTTATTTGACATGTGCCCGAATGTATCATCAATATCTATCGCCTCGCCGCGTGTGTGCTGGCTTGATTTAGCTCCACCTATCGCTACATTTAAGTTAATAGAGCGGTAGAAGCTATTAATCTTAATTGGGCCTCCTACATGAGCTCTAAGTGGCTCAAATATATTTTCAGCAACTGCTTTCATGCGGCACAATACTTCTTCGTTTGGTGTATTGTCAATGTTTTTACGGGTTGCAGTCTGTGAAAACGTAGCTTCCTTATAAGATATATGTTTACTAATTCTTTCCATTTATTAATTTTTAAACCTTCGAATTACCGCAGCAACGTCTTGTTGTGTGGCTGGACATTTTAAATCTAAACCTGCTTGCCAGCTATAAGTTAAGCGTCCGTCAACATAAAGAATAAGTGTTGGTACAGATTTTATGGTAGCTGCAAAATGAGGTGGCTGATCTTCTAGTCTAGCGTATTTAATTTGTATACCATCAACCATTTCAAAGTTTAAATCATTTTTTTTATTCCAATCAGCGTTGATTTGCACTAAATCAATTTGTTGTGCGGTTGCATTTAGACCGAAGAATAACCCTGCAATTAAAATTAATTTTTTCATTTTATTTTCCTTTAATTAGTTCATATAGTTTTTCGTCTATATCATCTAGCTTTTTGCTGTTTTGTTCAACTTGAGTTTGTGTATTAATTATTGTTTCGCGGATTAACTGATCTTTAAGATCGTATTCAGTCCGTGTAACCTCAGCTGGTGGCAGTTTTTTAGCTTCATCAATTTCTGCTTGAAGTGTAAACCACATACCCACCGTAGTTACGACCACGCCTCCTAATACCACTAAAGATTCTATGCTTAGTGTAAACTTGCTGTCTTTAGATATTTCTGCCATTACTTTTTATTTTTTTATTAAAAATCTTAAATCTTGTTGTTGTACTGCTTGTATTTTATCTCTTCTTTTTTTAGCCCATACTTCTTTCATTGTTTCACTCCTTGATTTTTTAGAGCTTTCTTTTTTAGCTTTTTCATAAAATCCTAAACTCCATTTATCCCAGCCTGCAGCTAAAAACACTCTTTGCCAAGCTTCTGCCTCAACCCCGCGATGTAATCCTGTGTATGCAGTAGTTAAGTTATCTGCTTTTGTCATTAAACGGTTTACAGGATAATTTGTAATGCCACCTAATATTCTAGCATTAGCATGCATTAATGGGTTTTCTATAAAATTATTTGACGCTTCAACCTCAGCTCTACCTTTTTTAGTATGCAATAAAAATTTTCTTGATTGCAGCCCTTTATATATATTTCTAAATTTAGCGCCTACAGGAGGAGAAACATTTAATACTTCGCCAACAACATTACCCATGTCGCCTTGGTAGCCTTTTTCGTTTTCTTCCATGTATTTTATGATGGCGTTTTTACCCATAGCTAACATTGCCCCGGGCAAACCGGAAGATCTTAATCCTGTATCAAGCATACTGTTGGCTAAACGTTTTGCTCTTTTATCCTTGCCTGCTAATACCTCATCATCTTCAAACGCGGATGCAAATATACCTTGTTGTAATGCTGTAAACAATAAGTTCTGCATTGCACCATAATAAATAAACTTAGATATATTTGTTTTATCGTCACCACGTCTATTAATAAAATCTAAAGCTGCTTTTTTCTGCTCACGTGCCATTTGGAATGGTGCACCACTAAATGAATAAACAAGCCTACCTGTTAATCCTCTTTGTACATTTGAAACTTTATCCTGGCGAGAAGATTGCTGGTGGGTTTCTGCTAACATTCTAAAATCGTCAAAAGCCATTTTCTTCGCCTCTGCATTAGAAAACCCTTGTGATTCATATGTTTTGGTTCTATTAATATAAAACGGTGTTCCCCCTGCAGCAATAGCAAAACTATCCGCAAATTTTGTTGGAGTATATCCCATTTGAATAATCTTACCCCAAACATGGCTTAGTGGATTTTTGGTTTCTCTTAATGACTTCGCTATTTCTGCTTCTTCAACACTAATCTCTAAACCGTCGCGTCTTTGTTTTAAGAAATCAGAATTCATTAATTCCATAAATGTTTTGCCAAAGTTTTTAGGATCAGCTAATGTTTTACCAACCGCTAAAATGTTATTGTCAGACCAGTTAACAAAGTTTGCCATTGATAAAGTCTGTAGTGTGGAAGATCTACCATTTAAAAACATTATATTACCCACAGCGCCATTTATATAGTTTAGACCTATAGTAGCATATTCAGGCAAATTAGTGGGCATAGATTGGCCTGTTTTCATTGCGTTAAGCATTTCTTTCATATTCTTAACCCATCCACGTCCTAATCCAGCTTCTGCTTTAGAATAAAATTCAGGCGTAAATATTGCATCTGCATTGGTAATAAATTCTTCAAGGAACATTTTACGAGCTCCTTCGTTTATATATCTATGCGCATCAAACTTAATATTAGAAGCATACCAATCTCCTTTTGGTTCTGGATATGGTCGACCAGCACCAAACATATTCTTAAATGAAATTGCGCTGGCTAATAACTTAGGATTTTTACTTACAATATTACTTAGTTCTGTTTGCTCTTTCAATGTTATATTGGGTATATCATAACCCAGTTTTTCCCATATCCAAACACGAATAGCTTGGTCAACTGTAAACCCAGCATCTTCAATACTTCTAACTGCATCTTTATCAAACTTCATATCAAAAGCTTTAAGCTTTTTATTAAAATCTTTAAACTTTTCTGATATTTGTTGACGATAGGTACTAATTGCGTTCTCGCCACGTTCGTAAGGCAGTAATAAAGTCTCGCGTGCTAAAGCCATGTCGGCATCTCCTTGTTTGCCTTTACCATATAATTTGTATAATAATCCAGCAAAGTCTTCAGCATTTGGCGGTATGTACAAATCAAACTTGCCTTTACCTTTGCCTAATTGTCGTGCTCTAGATGCCGATATTTCTCCTCCTAATCCTGTCCGGCGAGTAAGCATGTCGTCAAATTCTTTTGTAAGATCTCGCGCAGCAAAAGATTTTTCTGAAAGCTCTTTAACATTTTCATTTAATAGATTATTAAATTTATTAAAGCTCATATCTTTTGGTTTTAATTGTTGATATAAGTCTTTAGCTGTTTTTTCTATTAAAATGTCATATTCTGTTTTTCCCTCTATTAAGTTATATTGAGATTTTAAATTATCAAATAAAGCTTCAACGTCAATTTTGCCTCTTTTAATAACTTTTTTACCTTGTAAGCCCATTTTAAAAAATGGATTATTATAAAATGTTTTTCCTATTAATTTATCAATCGCGGTCTGTTTTGTTTCAGGCCCTATTGTGCTTCTAAAATTTTCTTGTAGTTGATCAATACGAGCAGGCGATAATGTTCCATCAACTATATCTTTATATATTTCAGCTGCAAATCTTGCTTTTGCTAAATTATGTTCATTCTTTAATTTTCCTGTTTTACCCCGAGTAAATTGTATTGTTTCAATAGGAGAAAAATACCTAATTAAATTTGATCCTTGATTAAATCTAAATAGCGAAACAATATTGTTTTTAAAATTACTATCTTTTTGTGCAATATAGTCAATGGTCAAAAGCGTTGCTTTTAAAAATTGTTTTTGGGCTTTAGCTACTCGAATAGCTTCTTTACCCTCTGGCGTATTTCTGTATGCTTCCGCTTCTTTTAGTTTTTTATCTCTTGAAATTGGTTTTGAATCAATTTGTGTCATTTTATCAAAAAAGCCAAGGTTAGATGTTTTGTATGCAAAAACTTCTGTACCGTTCTTTGTAAGACTGGCGAATAGATTCCATGCTTCTAACACCTCTTTTTCTTTTTCAGAAAGCTTTTGTGATTTTTTTAGTTTATTAAAATTTTCGCCAAATACTAATGTATCTTCTAGTTCACCTGTTTCTTCATTTATTCTTTTTTCAGATAAAACTTTATTACGTAAAGCAGCATTTAATCTTCCATAATCAAACCCGGCAATTTTTCCTATGTATGAACCAGTTTTGCTACGAGAAGTTTGTTTTTCTGTTGCCTTAAATAAATATCCCGGCAGCATTTTAAAAAGTTCTTTAGCTGCACCGACATAATTTTCTGCTTCTTTTCTCGTAAATTGATCTTGTTTTTTAATTATAAGATTGTCTGTATTTACACCCAATTCTTTAAGAAATCCTTCAAAGTCTTTATTTTCTTTTATAACCTTGTTTTTTGATATACCTTCTGCTACTATATCATGTATTGCATTAAATAGCTCAGGGTGATTATCAATTAAAAATCCTTCTGGTTTTTCAGCCAACCCTCGCAAAGCTGAAACCATTTCTTCTTCTGTTTGATATGGTCTAAATAAATTCTCTAAATCGCTAAGCTTATCTGAAGCAACTAATTCTTCTGTTAATCTTTTAGAGGCAAATGAAATCTCCTCTGGAGTCATACGATCTAACCTTTTGCCTATTACAACAGCAAAGTTTTCTACCAAATCAACACTTAATTGCTCTTGTCGTGATTTAACTTGTTCTTGGTATGACTTATCAAATAATTTAACCATAACACGGTCAAACCCAATTTCTTCTGCAATACTTTCTAATAAAGCACGACGGCGGGCGTCAATACGAACAGTGCCATCGCCTTCAAAATATTTAATCCACTCTGCTTTGGTAATATTTTTTCTAGTAAATATTTTTTTATGCTGAGCAGTTCTTTCTTCTTTTTGCTTGCCTGTATTCGGATCAATTACCGGCTCTTTAAACTCTGCAAATCTTTTATTTATAGAAGATTGACTTAAAAAGTTTTTGTATAAAGGCCAAGCTCTTTCTATAAATGATGAATATTCCGGTGAAGGGCGCATGCCTTTATCTATTGTCCCACCAGCTTGTTCTTGCAGAAGGTTATAGGTATCATTACGAAACTCAGTAAGCATTTGTTTCCTAATATTACCAAGTTTGTCTTGCGACTCTATATTAAACTTTTTATTTAAGTAATCTCTAGCGTCTTTTGGCGTTCTAGCTTTAATAAGTTCTACTTTGCCATTAATATTAACATTAGCTGTATTATTGTCATAAAAACTAACAATAGCTTTGCCAGCTGGGCCTAAGTTATATTCAATTATTTCCTTAGCGCGAACATCTGGTAATGGCTTATTTAATATACGATCAGCTGTTCGATCAAATGATTGAAAAACAGATTCTTCTAAACCTAAAGCTTTCTTTAATTGTATATCATTTAAACGTTGTGATAATTCAGGAGATGATAAATCTACAAATCCTTCGCCCATGCTCACGCCCAAGCCTTCTGATGTAGTTAGCTTTTCCGCTTGTCCTTCTGCAAATCCACCTTCTCTACCTAGATTGCCAAATTGTTCTTTAACAACACCCATAATACGGTTTGTTAATTGGCCGTAAATATAGCTGGTTAACGATGCCTCTTTGGTTGGATCGTAAGATTTAACTAAAGACACAATACTTTGCCCTTTAAGTTGTTTGTCTGCAACATTAGCAAACTCCGATGTTTTAACACCACCAAGTCCTGTAGCAACTTCATCTATTATTAAATCTCGTATACCCTCATAACCAGGCACATCACGATACATAGCGTCTGCTTTTTTAGCAACTAAAGGTCTAAAGGCTTCTCCAACCATTAAACCTGCAGCCTCAATGCTAACATCTTTATAAGCTTCATATTCTTGATTTGCTTTTGAAAAAACATCTTTCTTTAAAGCTTCTGTTTCAGATTTTAATTCAAAAGAGCGAGCAGCTGCAGTTGCTTTTTTATCACTAAGTATCGGCTTGCCATCTACATTAATAGGCTCGTCGCCAATAATTATAATATCTTTAAAGTCTTTAATTGTTTGTGCTAAATTTTTTCCGCCTTCAATATTTTTAGCAAACGTGCCTAAAAAGTTTAATAAGTCTTGAGCTGTTTTAAGGTTGAATCCTTCTAGCTGTGCGTTTTCTGGTTTTAATTTATTGTCTTTAAAAAAGTCCATAAAACTTTTCCGTACACCATTAAATACACCTTCTTCAACTAATAATCTTCTATAGGTAGGATTTTGTAATAGCTGCACTAAATTTGCCAAAAACTCTTCTGGCCTTTGTGATTTTTCATTAGCGCCAGAATAAACTCTTTTAATAGCTTCTTGCAATGTTTCTTGATCGCCTAAAGAAAGATTGCTGCCTTTTAATTTATTATTTATAAGTTCACCAAGAGCATTTCTAAATTTTGCAGCGATACGTGGATTGCTAGCAAAAAATTTAGCCATTGCCAGGTGAGTTATTTCGTGAGCAAATATACCTCTTTGATAATCTAATAAATCTATTACTAATTCTGTTTTGCCATCTGCTTTATAACGAACCATTGCTTGGTTGTTTTTTTCCGCATCCGTGAAGCCTTCTTTACCTTCTTGTATTTTAAAATCAAATTCTCCAAGCACACCGCTCTCTCTTAATTCTAATATTGTTTTTTCTAAATGATTACGGTTAGATTCAATAAGTATATTAGCTTCTTTAATGTCTTTTTTAGCTTTAGCTATTTGATCTTTGCTAGCCAGTGGATCGCTAAGTATTTGTTGTGCTTCATCTCTTCTTTTTGCGGCAGCTATAAGATCGCTTTTTAAAAACGCTTCATTTGCATGTACTAGCACAGGTTGTAAAGCACCTATTTTATTACGAAGTTTTTCCGCTCTTCTATTTAATTCCCTTCCTCCATCGGTGTTTTCAAATTTAGAGTCTGCGGCTTGCTGTATAACTATTTCTTTTTGTATACCTGCAAGTTCTATTATATATTTTCTTTGTATTGCCTCTAGCTCTTTTACACTTTTAAAATCATATTTAGAAGCATGCGTTATACCAAGGGCAGCCCCTGTAATATAATTGCCCCAAAATCTTTCTAAAAATTTTGCATCTTCACCATATAATTCCTCCAAAGAATCTTGGAAATCTTTTTCTCCAACTACAGCATTATATGTTGCTTTTGAAAGTTCAACAGCTTCTGATCCAGTTGCAAAACCAGCACCGCCTAATACAACTTTTTCTAGTAATGGATTATATCTTGCTGCATTGCCTTTAAATCTAAACGGAAATACTTTTCTAGCGGCTGCTCCTCCTAAAGCAAATGTAGCACCAGAGCCAAGCTCCGCTTCACCACCTGTTGCCAATTGAAATGTTGCCTCTTCTTGTAAACCTAATAATCCTGCTCTTAATAATTTTTGATACCCAGTAAATATTGGCCTGCCGTTTTTATTTAAAATAGCCGTACCCTGAGCAAGCGCCTTCATATATGTTTGGCCAATACCAAGTATTTCCATTCCCCCGGTTACTATCCTACCGCCAAGCATAAATGCGGGTAAGTCTGGTAAAATATATCCTAGCCCTTCCCCAGCAATATCTTCAAAGTCTCTTTCAAAGTTTTTCTTTTGCGCTGATGAAACTTGTATGTTTGATTCTGTATATAATTTTTCAACTTGATCAAGTTGTTCTCTTGTAGACTTTGATGATGGGAAAAACTCCGTGGTTGCTGCATCTCCAAAAACTCTTTTTACAGCCGCTCCTGTCATTGTACCAATAAAACTTTTATCCATCGTAGCAGGGTCGATGTTTAAAAGATATGCTTGATTTAATGCTTGCTCTCTAATCTTTAAATTAAAAGAATCTTTTCTTAACTGTGTTAGAGTACTAGGAATATCCATTCGCACATCGGCACCGCTAACCTGTTGATCACTTGGAATATATTCTTTAATTAAACTGTCGTCACCTAATTTTTTAGAATAATATATAAATTCTTTTAAAGGAACATTTGCAAAATATTTTTCACCATTAGGCGCAGTCTCGTAAGTATAGCCTTTGTCAAAAAGTTTTTTAGATATTACATTACCTAAATCGCCTTCTGGCTTATAATTTATAGTTCTTCCTGCGGTTTCATTAAAATCTTGTCTGTCTAAAGCAAAATCTATAAAAGCAGCCTCAAAGTTATTTTGATCTGCTTTGCCTAATTGAGTTAATATTTCTGCTTGAGACTTAACCTCATCTGTAGCATCAATAACTTCATCACTCCCGCTTAACCCTAAATCCCCATTTACTCTAGATCCTGTTGCTGGATCAATTTGAAAAGTATAATCTTCGTCTATTAGGCGTAATCTTTCGTTTACTTGCGGTTGTAATTCAGCTATTTTTATTTTAGCCGCTGCAATTTGTTCTGGTGTAGAATCTGGATTATCAATTATTTTTCTTTGATTAGCCATAACATCTAACTCAGAAGCAAGAATGCGCTGCGCAGGCTCCATGGCCTCCATGTTAACTCTTTTATTTTTACCTAACCAAACAGGTAAATCATCGCCATAAATTTCATACGCACGCTTAGACTGCTCTTGTATTATTTCTTGCTGATTTTCAAAATCTTTTTGCTGTTGGTTTTTTGCAAACTGAGATTTTATATTGTCCGGACTAAAGGCACCTAATGCTTTTTTTAATGGGATTTCAGGCTGTAGTGCGTTATAATTTTGCACAGCTTGCTCATATACAGCTTCTAAAACTTCAGGATTTTGTAATGCTTCTTCTTTCGATAAATTTTTAAATTCTTCATTTAAACTTTGATAACCACCGTTATCAAAAACATTTTCCATTGTAGAAATTAGCGAAGCCCTAGCCTTCCTTGGAGCTTGCAGTATTTCTTTTTGTTCTTGTTCAGCCTGCTTAATACTTTCTTGTGAAACAATGTCTTCTACTTGAGGGACTTCATACTCTGCTTGAAATTTAGGTTTTTTAGCAATCGGTTTTTGAGTAAGCGCTGGTTGTTTTGCTGGAGGAGCAATAGTTTTATTCGGATCAGATATAATTTCGTCAGCTGAAATTACATCTGGCTTTGAATCAGCGAAATATGCAGATGAAAAATCATCAAAAGATAAGTCCGTCATATTTGCAGAAGCAAGCCCGGTATGCAATTTTTTTTGACCATCTTCTGTGCTATAGGCTGCTTTAAATTCCTCGAACGTTAAATCAGTCCGGCCGTCAGCTTGTAATTGTTCCCAAATTTCGTACATAAATATTATTTAAATAACAAGTATTTGTTTTTATTGGCCATTAAATTTTATGCCAGCTCCGCTTTGTTGGGCCATTGCATCAGCTAATCCTGGTATATAGTTTGCCGCGTCCTGTATGGTAAAAGAATTACTTTTTGTTGCCTTTACACCCATCGGCACGAAAGCAAACCCGCCAGGAATTGGAGCAGGTGCTAAAGTATATTTTCTTGGTGCTGTGTCATTTGGGCCACGCATTTCAAATTCTTGACCTTCGTAATTACCGGAAACTATTGCTGCTGCTAAAGCATCTATATCTGTAACATTTAAACCGGATCTAACATCTGTTGGAACACCACCATAGTTTGCCCAGCCTGTAAATTGTTGATCTCCTTTTCCATCTCCACTCGGTGGATTTTTACGTTTATATTCCGCGGCTGAATTATTATAAATATCAATATAATTTTCAGTAAGTCTATTACTTAATAATTTTTTTGCGCCTTGATAATCTTTATCAACAAAAGTCTGCCAGTCTTGTATGGTTTGAAATTGATCCCCTAATATGCCTTTACCTAAACCAAAGTCATCCATGCCTAATGATACAATATTATCTGGACTAATCATCCCGGTTACTTTAGTTCTATATGAGTCAATTTCTGGCTGCTTTAGTTGGTCTTGTGCTTTAACAGCATTTTTTAAAGAATCTGAATATGACGTATATTCTTGTGTTGCTTTAGGGGAAAGATTTTTTAATTGAGAATATTTATAAGTTTCGCCATCGATAACAAATCCTAGCTCGTTATCAATAATTTGTGGTTGAGCTTGCCCACTAAATATTTTATTAATAGCACTAATATATCCCGGATCATTCGCGGCGCTCTTATCTTGGCTTCTATTAAAATCTAATTGTTCCTTAGCGTTTTCGCTTAAGTCTTTTAATTGAGATACAACATTTTTTAAAACACCCTCTTGCATATTAGCATTAACAGAAAATTCATTTTTTTGGTCTCTATTAGATGCCGCATTAGCGTTTAATCTACTTTGAGCAATCTGCTGAGATAAAGGCATAAGAATTTCTTTAGCGCCCATATGTAAACCTGGAAGTATTCCTTCAAAATTTAAATTTTCTAACACAGAATACGCTTCATTTGCTTCTTTCTCAGCCGCCTCAAGGGCATTTTGTTGTTTTGTTCTAGCCGAAGTAATTCCTTGCGAAATATTTTCAAATTGTTTGCTAAAATCTAAATTAACTGGCCGGTTTTCTGTAGCATAAACAGCTCCAGCGCCTTTTATAAGGGCTTGATTTGGACCTGAATAATACGAAGTGTACCCTTTATTTTTTTTCTTTGCCATTTTATATTATTTATTATTGAAATAGTCCTTGGACAAACGGATTGTCGCTACCAGTGACCATTTCAGTATTAGCTAACCCGCTAACAGCCGCTCCGGCAATATTGCCAATACCGCCAACTAACTGCTGTGTAGCTTGTTGTCTTGCTTGATTTGCAGCAGCTAATCTTTGCTGCGACATTCCTAATAATGTTTCAGTTCTCGCTTGTTCTTTATCTTGCACCCTCATTTCACCCTGCGCTTGAAGCTGTTGTATATTAGCGCCTTGCTGTGCTGCCGCCATTTGGTTTTTAGCCTCTTGTTGTCCTATGCTTGCTGATGCTTGTTGCAGGTTTGTATTTTGCTGATTAGCCATAGCCTGTGCTAATGCTGCAATCCCAGATCCTCCTGCCGCCCCTTGTAAAGCGCCCATAGTATTAGCTAAACCTTGTTGTTGCTGTTGTGCCATAAAATCTGCTTGCTGTGTATTTACAGTAAGATCTTCCATGGTATTCTGCATGTTTTCGTATGGGTTGGTAAACTGCATGTTTTCATAAGCATTCATGCGCTGATTTAGCTGTGCTTGTGCAGCCCTTTGCTCTCTTCTTCTAGCGCGCCCACCTATTAATGAGCCGGCTATTTGAGTAACGCCGCCAATAGCTGAAAGTGCTCCTATCATACTTAATTATTTTATAGTTATATTATTACGTGTTATTAGCTGCTTATAAATACCTCTGTATTAACAGCAAATAGTTCTTTTTTATCTGTTGAAGTAACCTCCATATCCACTGTCCCGTGGTAACCAACAATCCCGGAAGTATTTGCAGAATTGTCTTTAACAAAAAATATATAATCATTTGTACTATCTGGCGGCGGGGTTACACTTGAAATTTCACAAGTAATGCTTGTAGCTGTTTTTGCTATACATTTGCCCATGCGCACCACATCTCCCGTTGTACCATCCTTATAATATACAACATCGCTGCCCACCTGTAAAGATACATTAAATGGTACGGAAAAATTAATTGTTATGTTTTCTATTGATGCCATTATGAAGAAGGTTGATTAATTATAAATGGATTGTCTTGTCCAAATGGTGATTCAATATTACCGCTTAAGGTATATGTATATACTTTAGTTGAACCAGAAGAATTTGCATTTGCAGATAACTGATAACTTAATGATCCGCTATCTTCTAATGCTAAACTTTCATCTACGTTAATACCATCAATATCAATATTCAAAGTAAATGTAGCTCCTGGGTCTCCATAGAATGTAACAGTTTTTGTACCTCCCTCGGGCAGCCACGCTTTAGTATTAACGGTATATGATTTTACAACATCTGTCGAAGGCGGTATGTATATATCTACAGCATCCGCTACAAAATTAAGATCATTTAATGTCTCATTTTGTGATCCAATTATATATTTAACTGTAAAAGTAGCCGCGGTAATATATTCAGGACCGCCAATATAAGGAACCGACGTAGTATAAGCTGTTGTTATTATATAATTGCTTTCATTTCTAGCATTGCCAAGCGTTTGGTAATAATAAGGCAATATTTCGTAATAATATGTATTATTTGCAGTAAATGTTTTTGTAAATAAAGTTACTTCATCACCTTCTTGACCAGTCTGAGAAAATGCAATAGGAGATGTAGCTGATTCTTGTGTATTAGTTTGAGAGATAGTATATTGTCCATTCACTGTATATCCAACTAAATTAGCGACGCCGTCTATGTCAATTAAAATCTCCACATCGTTTGATGGCATAATAAAACTTGAATCAAACGTACAAGTTGCTTTAACAATTCCGCCTGTTCCGTTTGAAAATACTACACTATTAATTTGAGACGGTAACGCGTCCCCTATAGAAAAGTCAGCAGCATCTATAACGTAACCTTCGTTAGGTGTAATATTTAATGCAAATTCCGTAACATCTAAATTAACTTGGTCGCCAACCTCAGCTTCAACATCATATTCTGTTACAGTATAAGTTGTTTCTGCGTCTGCTGGGTCATTTTTCACTACCACTTTAAATGTTGTATTACCGTTATATGTTTCTACGCTAGCTAAATTAGCGATCCCCTGCGCTGCAAATTGTTTTAAATCTAATGTGCCAGATTGACCACTATTGTCCCAGGTATCGTTTAATCCTCTAATATAGTTATAATATATGTTTTCTTTATCTAAAAACGTAGTTACCGCGCCATCTTGTTGATCTGTTTGAATTAAAGGCGCAGTCCATCCATTATCTCCTTCGTAAGAAATAGTTTTAAAGTTTTTAATTTTATTTGGATTATCATTAAATATAAGCTGAACGCTTGATTTTTCTGTTGCTCCTTCATAAAACGTATTACGATCGTCATTATCGTGTGACCATATCATGCCATTATTAAAAGTATAATAATCGCTATTTAATGATATACCGTACTCTGGTATAAATGACTTGCGCGTTGGCCATCCGTCAACAGATTCTTTAAAGCAAACTGTGTCATTATTTAAAGTTAAGGTATAAGCGTCAGAATATATATCATAGCTACCAATAACAGTAGTAGCAGCTTTAAGATTATCATAAAAATAATCTGACATATTTTTACTGGATATTTCTGTAAGACCGTCCATAGACAACCTAAGAACAACACTACGTTTTTTATCTGAAAAATATGCTCTATATCCGTATGACGCAAAACTTTCTGGGTTTTTAGATATACCAAACTCACCTGCAAATGGCACTGCTTGGCCTAATACATTATTATTAGATGTTACGTTTGTATTGCCATCAGCATTAAATAACGCATCTTTATTGGCTAATATACGTAGACATTTGTCTTCACAAAGAGTTACTAAGTTTGTATCTCTTGTATGTAGTTTTTGAATACTGCCATATATAGGGTTAAGATCTTTAGTTATTTTTTCAGCTTGTATAAATTGATTAAGATCATTTAAACCAGAATTTGAATTAAATATACCTGAATATATAAGCCCTGTAGCTCTTCTTTCTTCCTCATATGGCTCTTCTAATACCGTAGAAGCCTTAGTGCCTTTATCTATAAAAGGTGCGTTAAAATCGTCTCTAACACGATTTGATTCTACGCCATTACCAAATGCAAAGCAATTACTCCATGATAAAGTTTTTTCATTAGGATAATCTGCAATAGGATAGGCTTCGCTTGCTTCATAATAAATATTTAAATCAGCCAACTCTTTTGCTTCTGTTTCAAATATAGCTGGATTAGTTGTTGAAAAATCTTTTCCTTCATCAACATCTAATAATAAAATATTTATATTACTATAAGTCCCTGGGTTAATAAAATTAGGATTTACAGTTTGCTGCAGCGGTTTATTAAATTTTACGTATATTCTTTCGTAATTTTCACCGCTAAAGCTAGATGTGCTGGTTCTAGATTCTTCTACTTGGTAAATTACGTCTGTATGATTACTAAACTTAAATTTTTGCCCTCGTGCCCCAAGCCTATTCCACGCAGCAATATCTATGCTTCTACCTGAGTTTCTTTCGTACACTATGTCCCATAAAGTATCACCAAGTGCATCAGCAAAACTAGGCATATTGCTACCTTGAAGTCCACCGTTTTTATGGTCAGTTAAATAGCCTCTAGCAGGAGCATGGCCACCGCCCCATATTTGTACCCATAAATTTTGAGACCCTTCATACCCATCAGCTTCAGTGCTATTTGTAACATTTCCGTTAATCACCGTTGTTAAGCCAAATGACCTAAATGTCATTGAGCTTGTGGTGGTAAAATCATCTTCCTTGTAAAGACTATTTGTTAATAATTGATTTTTTTCTATATTAACAAAAAACTTACCTTGAAATTTTGATAGATTTGTTTCTTTTACTTGTGTTCTAATTTCAAAAGTAGCTTCATTGTCTGGGTCTTCGATTGTTGGAGGATCGCCTGTATATAAGAAATTAATATCATCATCAAATTCTTGATCAAATGTTATTCGCCCTGAATCAGCATTTGTAGTATCCCATGTTACACTTGCTATTTCATAGAATTTAGACGATGAAGCGCCGTTGCTAAATCTAATAAAATTACCAACAACTAAATTTGATTTTGCGCTATCATCAACGCCGTTCGTGCCATTTTGTCGTCCTATTAATATTGTATTTGATCCAGCAGATGGTGTTTTCCCAGTTGATTTACCCCCTTGCGTTACATAACTACCAAAACTTTGCACAAAACCTATGCTCGCTGTCTCTACTATTGATTTTTTAAATAATAGCTCGTCAGGAGCTTCATTGCTTATTGATAATATTTTATATTTATTATCTACATTTGATATAGCTGTAGACGTATCGTGTTCTTTTTTTAATGAAATATAAGTTTCTTCTGTAACTTTATTTCTTTCAGAAGAGGGAAATGCTAACCAAATTGTAAGGCCATCTTGTGATTTATAAGCTCTATCTAATGCCAAATTATAATATTCTCCTGCCGAATCTTTTACAAAGTATTTATAATATTCAAATCCACTCGGAGCCACAGTTTCTGGAATAACCGTAATTTTATTACTTGTTAAGCTGGATGTTTTTGGTATTTTTATTGTAGCTGAATCTGATGTAAAAACAGGAGTTTCTCTTCCATATTTATCTTTAAATACAACCCCAACTTGATAGTCTCTATCTGATTTAACTGATAACAGAGGAGCGTCGGTGCCGGATAAATTAGTAGCTACTGTGCTTGTAGATAATTTTATATTTTCATTTACAGTATAATTTTGCAAATAATTACCATAAACTAATCTATTGCCAACTATTTCTTGGGCTTGTGCAAGGCGAGGTACATTATCCCATGGCCGTAACAGCTGATTTGATTGTACAACTTTAAATATTAAATTACTGGTAATCTTAAAGCCCTCCCAATTTTGCGCTTCTATATCTTCCGGCAATATATCATCAACAACATATATTGTAGAATTATTTGTTTCTTTATATAATATTTCAATTTTTTTTACGTCAACAGGAGGTGTTTCAAAGTTATCTAAAGTTACCTGCTGAGCAGTGTTTACCATGCCCTCATTAAAGCCTTTTTTTGAATCATAATCAAAAGCAGTTGGTAAAAAAGCAACTTCTGTAAAAGGCGAAAAACAAGAAAATTGATTATCAGAATATTTCCATCTATAACCAAATCTTGGTAATTTAAATTCAAATGGCGGCGTTTCTAATTGTAATTTACAGTCATATACATATGTATCTGAATCTACAACTTCATTTGCAATATTTAGTATTTTAACATCAATAGAAGTAAGGCTATTCACGCTTGTTATTTCTAACACAACAAGATATTCATAGTCTTCTGGGTCAGAAGGCTGGGGTGGGCCGGCTAAACGCAGGGTATCTCCTTCTTTATAGGCACACGCTGTAGATAGCGTTAATGTAGCAGTAGAACCTGGTGTTAAAGAATCTTGTACGCTATCATCGTCATTACCTGTAGAAGAAAAATTAGCAGTTATTGAGCAGTTTACATTAGTTACACCCTGTATATTTCTATCACTATTTGCCAACGTCATTGAAGGGGCTGCTAAAGGTGACTTTTTAATTACAGTAACATCTGATTCAATAAAGTCTCTACCTTTGTAGGTACTATGCGTTGAAAAATCTGTTGAAATAAATTCTGTAGAGCGAACATCTACTTTTTTAGGCTCTGAATTATCATCAGTAAAAAACAAATAATTATCAATAATGTTTATACCTGTAATAAGTTTATTAGAAGAAAAATTTAAAACATTTTGTGTGTCAACCAATACGGGGCGAACGTAGTCTCTTGGCTTATCATATTCAATAATACAATCAACAGTTGACGATGTTACAAACCAGTATATTTTATCATTTATATCATCTTTAATTGCACCAATACAAACAGCATCTAATGGTAAACCATAATAATTATGAGAAGCATCATTGTCTGCCCATAATTGTTTTGTGCGTTTTTTACGAGCAACTTGGTTGCCTAATATATTTTCAATAGCGCCTACATCACTGCCTTCAGATGAACTTATCTGTATATTTAATGCGTCTCTATATTCACCATTAGGAACTAATCGCTCGTCAAGGTCTTTATTCATTCGACCTTTAAGAAATAACCTTTTTAATTCTGGCATATCTTAGTGTTTTATTTGCTTAGATTTACCGCGCATTACTTGCGTGAGCTCTTCCAACTTAATATTAGATAAACGCAATTTAGCTGTTCTAACGGCCGCAAATTTTTCTTTATTGAATCTAGCTACTAAATATTCTGGAGTATTAGCACGGGTCGCTAAAATAGCGTGAGCAATATGCTTGTACATTGCTTCTTCAGCTAATTTATGCACTTTCATTTCCTCAATTGTCCCTACGCCATCAGAAATATATTTAAGAGTTATTGTTCTACCGGATAAATCCGAGCTAAAGAATATTTTTGATTCAATAGGGTCAATAAAAAATACGCCATTACTTGAACCAAACTGCGGATCAATACCGTAGCGTTGGCCAAACAATTGCGTATATGAATCGTTGTTTTCTAGATTATTAAAATCTTCTTCTTGTATTGCGCTATTAGCTTTAAAGTTTTTCCAAGTTTCGGATTCAGCTGCTGTAATAATATTACCGTCAATATCAAATAAATATTCGTAATTGCTATCCTGTAATAATGGTAATGGGTTGCTAGTTTTACGCGCTGGAGTTAATACCCGCTCAATACCAGCATCATCAACCCAAGTGATTTTTACATAATTAACGTAATCATGTGGCAAAATCATCTGCAATGTTGCAGGAACATCAATTTCTTGGGACTTTTCAGATCTAAACGTATCAAAGCTCATTTCTTGCAATCCACGTTGTGCATGGAAAGCAACGTCTGTGCGTTTAATTTTAGATATAAGTTTGTCTTCACCAACATATGCAATAATAAAGTTGGTAATAATATCATCTAAATATATCCATTGGTAATTACCGTAGTCATCACCTTCGTAATATTGTTGTTGAGTTCCTGTAAATAGTGCCATCTATTATGCTTTTTCTTGTTGAATTCTTTCAAGCTCTTCTTGATTAGCTATTTGGTATACACCTGGGTCTTTAAGTAATAATCCAGATAATTCCAATATTTTTTCTACAAGCTCTGGCTCTTCGGATTCGTGTAGTTGGAAGTTAGTTGAGGTTGACGCATTGTATTGTGGAACATTTAATACTAGTGTATAATTCCATTCTACGTCTGTAGGTACTTTAATATAATTACACGTTACGCCGGTAGTTAATTGTGCTGGGCCATATACCTCAACACCGTTTTCGTCGCGTATATATATTGGGCGGCTTACTGTTGGTGCACCTAGTGGAGATTGAGTAATATATAAGTATTCGTTTTTATTTACACGCTCTGCTTCTGCTACTTTAGAAGTGGACGTAATAGGGTCTGTATAAGACACTTTTATTGTTCCCAAGCGATATAGATCAGCAGGTAGCGTTGTGCCGCTTGTAACAGTGCCTTCTGCTTCAAAAGCACTTATCTTTTCATTAAGTATATTGAGCATGTCAGAATATTCAGTATCATTACCGTGCATTCTGCCAAACTGGTTAATGTCATAAAAATATTGCTCAAAAATATCACGTTGTGCCTGGTTGGCAAATAAGTTAAATTCTTGAGGCGTAAGATAACCTCTTTGCTCTTTATTTAATACTGCAAGTACTCTTTGGTATACTGTATCTACGCTTATTGCCATAATGTTTTTTATTATTATAATAATGGGCCACCTTTTACAGTAGCCCATTACTATAAAGGTGACTATTTAAGTCTTTTTTGTAAATTTTGGTAAACTTCTACGCCTTCATCTGTTTTAAGCCACGCAGCTAATGCTGAATATGGATTTTCATCAAATGGTATTGTAAATAGCTTACGCCCTGTACTTCCCCAAGCAAATTGTCTTTGGTCTTGTGATAAAATTATAAATCCTGCTTCTACAGCTTTAATACCAAAGTTTCTTAATTGTACATTTTCGTCATGTGCTAACTCAATAAAAGTAGCTGGACGTCTTTTAGCGTAAATCATACCATCACGCTTAATTTCTTTAGATGTCATGCCATTAACTTTAGAGCCAAACTCTACACGTAAAATAGCTTCTAATTCATCAACGTCTAATGTATTTGCTAAATTTAATGCTTCAAGCTCTAGCTCAATTAAATCAAGTTCGTTTGATGCATTTTGAACAACATCTAGTTCTTTATATAACTTATCTTTTAACGGATGATATATAGAAAGTAATTTTTGTAACGCTACATTTTGCGCGGGCACAAATAAAGATCCATCTCTAAATACAATATGTGCTAATGTTGCCGGCCCTTCTTGCTCATCAACAAACGGTGTTGGATGATTGGTAGCATATCTTAATTCTCTTTGATAACCTTTTTCTGGGTCAAACCACAATAATGATCTTTTCGCGGAATGTTTTGCAGGAAGAGTCATAATTATTGGTGTTTTTTTGCTAGTTAAATAATATGATCTATCCTTAAATTCCCATTGGGGTTTTTGTGGTTCTTTTGCCACAGGCTTTGGAGCTACATATACATCTTGCTCGACAGCCGTTTCTTTTATAGGTGCAGCTTTAGGTTTAGCTGCCGCTTTTTTTGTTGCCATAATATAATAAAATTAAAAAGTTAAAATAAGGCTATGGGCCCCGGAGGGCCCGTTACCTTAATAAATATTAGCTAGTAGCCTTCAACAATACGAAGTTATTAGCTCCTTGAACACACAGACAACGCTCAGAAAGCATGTGTACGTTCATTTCGTCGATGTCAGAAGTATAATTTCCTCCAACTGATCCAGTGATCCAAGACTTCATACGACGATCATCGGCTTCAGAAGCACGATAACGAACGTGTAGGAAAGGACGTTGAATGTTCTTACCTAAAGTTTGATCGTATACAGTTGATACACCAGCTGGAACAAGAACACCTTCGATGTCACCCACAAGTCCGCGAGTAGCAGCGTCGTTCAAGTATTTCCAGTCAGTTTTATAGAAATCATAAGATCCACGACGGAATCCGCTAAATCCTAAGTTAAGGGCCATATCCTCACTGTTGTTGAATACCCCATAAGAAGTACCGCCAGTTCCGTAAGAATTAGCACGTGCTAACATATTGTCGATAGCCAATGAAGTGTTACGATCTAAGAAAAGCATGTTTTCTTCGATGGCACCTTGCTTGTCAAGCTCGTTCAAAAGAACGTCAAACTCACCAAGACCAGTAAGTCCAGATGCGTTATTGAAATCGTGATCAGTAAAAATCAATCCTCGTGACTCAATAGCAGAGAAAAGACCTTCAGTACCACGGTAGCCCGCGTCTCCAGCACTACCAGCGTCAGTTCCTACAGCTTGCTCAGCTTCAACCATGCTCATTTCAAGGTAATCCTCAAAACGAAGACGAGTTTCGTGCTCAGACTTTAGGTACCATAGGTAACCAGAAGTTCCCATTTCACTAGTTACTTCAACCCATCCAATCTGAGCAGTATCACTACCGTTGATTGAATATTTATCTTTCAAGATAATTGGGCTGTTAGAGAACTTTTGGAAACCAGCATCAATTGATCCGGCCATTCCAGCAGTACCTTTAGCAAATTCAGAACCGTAAACAAACAATTTAACAGCTACAGCAGTTCCAGTGCTCAAACCAACAGTATCTAAATCCGCACCTCCATAAGGAGCTACAGTGAAAGTGTCGTCAGTAACAACAGTAACAATAGCTTTTACACTTACAAAGCCTTCAGCAATAAGAACTGTTTGACCAACACGAACAGCGTGACCAACTACAGTAATTACATTAGTAGCAGTGTTTGCAGCGGCAGAATCGTAAGCAATATGCAAACGACCTTGCTCAGTCCATACAACTTCGTCAGAAGCCATTGGCATTTCGGCTCCTACCATACGTAAAAATGAAGAGATAGAACGATTTCCGTAAC
>Ga0213864_10000323_pt1 | contig 21330 bp, 18 predicted proteins | sample PICome_5_FD_160078 | JGI IMG/M metagenome (GOLD analysis project Ga0213864, IMG submission 160078) | Coastal seawater microbial communities near Pivers Island, North Carolina, United States - PICO247 | ecosystem: Environmental > Aquatic > Marine > Coastal | place: USA: North Carolina... | reverse complement strand
TTCATGGAGTGATGAATACGGATAATATGTCCATTCTAGGCTTGACAATTGATTACGGTCCTTACGGATGGTTAGAAGGTTTTGATTTTGGATGGACTCCAAACACTACAGATCATCAGCACAAACGATACCGATATGGAAATCAGCCAAGTATCGGACTCTGGAACCTATACCAACTGGCAAATGCCTTATATCCACTTATTGATGAAGCAGCTCCATTGCAAGCTATATTACAGGATTATAAGGCTGATTACGGAAAACAGTCCTTGGAAATGATGAAACAAAAATTGGGTCTAGAAACTGAAAACGAGAGAGATCCTTATTTGATTCAGGAATTGGAAGATAATTTGCAACTGATCGAAACCGACATGACTATTTTCTTCCGTTTACTCAGTGGTTTTGAATCAGCTTCAAATTATAAATTCATATTAAATGCCTCCATATATAATCCTGATGAACATTCTGAAGAAGTTTCAGCGAAATGGGAATCTTGGTTTCAAAAATATGAGAAACGACTGCATGAAGAGGCTTTAGATCCTTGTTTACGTAAAGAAAAAATGAATGCCTATAATCCAAAATACGTCCTTCGAAATTACATGGCACAGATGGCGATTGATGAAGCCAATAAAGGAGACTACAGTTTAATTGACGAACTATTCGCTTTACTAAAACATCCATATGATGAACGGCCTGAATATCAAAAATGGTTTGCAAAACGACCCGAATGGGCCAGACATAAAGTGGGTTGCTCCATGCTTTCATGCAGTTCCTAGCGGAAACAAAAACTAACAATTAATTCCAATTTTTGGAATTGTAAAAAGTGGAGCACCATAAGCTATTTAAAAATGGTACTGAATTACCATCCTCCCGAGGCACCTCCTCCACCGAAGGACCCACCGCCAAAGCCACCGCCAAAGCCACCGCCGCCAAATGAACCTCCGCCAGATGAACCTCCCCACCCGCCAAAGCTTCCACTGCGACGCCCCATATTAGACAGAATAATAGTATCTAAGATTGAATCCGTTGTCGTTCGCCTGTATCTTTTTCCGCCTTTTCGACCTCCATTTTTTGAACCAAAAATCATCAGTAGGATGAAAATAAAAACGATGATAATTACAATAAACGAAGGCTCAGAATCAGTTTTTCTAGACTTTCTTTCTCCTTTGAATTCGCCTTGTAAGGTTTTGAAAATATAATCTGCACCCTTATCTAAACCTGCGTAATAATCACCCTTCCTAAATTTTGGGATAATAACTTGTTCAATGATCCTGTAGGCCATCAAATCAGTAAGCAAATATTCTACACCTCTACCTGACTGAATCGAAATGCGTCGATCTTCTCTCGCCAAAAGCATTAGAATTCCATTGTCCTCTTTGGCCTGTCCAATACCCCACTTTTCACCCCATTTAGCCGCCAGGTAATCAATGTTTTCTCCTTCGGTAGATGCGATAATAGCAACCACAATTTGTGTTGAAGTGGTATCAGAATATCGAATCAGTTTTGACTCTAATTGAGCTTTCTCCGATTTGGATAACAGATTGATATAATCGTAAATACTGGTCTGGAACTTCGGTTTTTCGGGGATTTCAAATCCTTGTCCGAAGGCAACCAAAGAGCACATAAGGGTGAATACAAATAGTAACTTTTTCAATTTCTTAGCTATTTCCAAATTTATCCTTTTGAGATTTCGTTAGGTAATTCGTTGACATCATCCGACTGCCAGGGAAAATGTGATTTTAATTGTTCACCAGCCTGTAATACACCAGCAACGATTCCAGATTTAAATTCACCTTTTTTGAAGTGGGATTGCATCAAATTTTTGGTATCCTCCCAAAAGTGCTTTCCTACCCTTTTATTGATACCTTCATCCCCTAAAATCACAAACTTATGATCACTAACGGCGATGTAAATAAGAACCCCATTTCTCAATTTGGTTTCGTGCATATGAAGCTGCCCAAAAATCTTTTGGGCATGCTCGTAATGGTCCTCGTCCGTATGGTTTTCTATATGCACACGAATTTCTCCTGAAGTATTTTTTTCAGCTTTTCGAATCGCCTCAACAATTTCTTTTTCTTCAGCTTTGCTTAAAAAATCTTCAACCATAGAGATTACTTCTTCTTGCTAAAATCAAAATTTACATCAGAGGCATTCTCCGAACCTGGATTCGCTTTATACCGATTCATTTCATCGAAATTGAACAAACCTGCCAATAACGAATTTGGGAAAATTTTGATGTGTTTATTATATTGATTTACTCCTTCATTGAAAAGATCTCTAGCTCTATTGATTCGATTTTCAGTACCCTCCAGTTGCTTTTGTAATTCGGTAAAATTATTAGTTGCTTTTAAATCCGGATAACGCTCAACAACGACTAATAACTTAGATAATGCACTTGACAATCCGGTTTGTGCCTGTTGAAATTGTGCCATCGCTTCTGGAGATAAATTGTTCACATCAATTTTGGTTGATGTTGCTTTGGATCTCGCTTCTATGACCTGAGTCAAGGTTTCTTTCTCAAAATCGGCAGCACCCTGAACAGTTTTCACCAGGTTTCCAATTAAATCATTCCGTCTTTGGTACGAACTTTCGACGTTAGACCATTTGGTTTTTGCATCTTCTTGAAGCTCAACCGCGTCGTTATTAAAATTCTTACCCCAGCTGTAAAACCCATAACCTACAACTGCTAAAATTAATACAGGAATTAACCATTTTTTCATCTTTTCTATGATTTTAATTTAGTTGATTTATAATTTAATTTTACTCTTTTATAATGATGTCCCACCATCCAAAGTAATGGTTTGACCTGTTACAAACTTTGTGTTATCAGATGCTAGCCAAACCACTGCATCTGCGATTTCCTCAGCCTTTCCATACCGTTTCATCGGAATAACACTTTTCAAAATTGCATCCATTTCGGGCTTCGCACCTAATAACTGATTCAGTAATGCTGATTCGGTATATCCTGGACAAACGGCATTCACTCGAATATTCTTTGTCGCATATTCCATAGCAGCAGATTTTGTCATTCCTACAACTGCAAACTTACTCGCACTGTAACTTATGTTATTTGGAGAAGCCTTCAATCCGGCAAGGGAAGCAATATTCACAATATTCCCATAACCTTGTTTTTCAAATTGTTGAATTGCCAGCTTCATACAATAGAAAACTCCTGTTTGGTTTACGGCAATCACCACATCCCAGTCTTTCAATGTAGCATCTCCTGTTTTTAGTAAGTTTCGTGGTCCTATTCCGGCATTATTTACAATAACATCTAACTTTCCAAAAACGGTTACCGTATGCTGAATTAAATTCTCTACCTCTTCAAAAACAGCAACGTTTGCTTTTATAGGTAGCGATTCTCCGAAATTTGTTACAATTTCATCAGCAACTTTTTTTGCGCTGTCCAAATCGATATCAGAAACAACCACCTTTGCTCCATGTTTTGCAAAATGTTTAGCGGTAGCTGCTCCAATACCTGATCCGGCACCTGTTACGATCACAATTTTATCTTTAACATCCATAGTTATGATTTACAAAAAATTAATTTTGAGTCTTTCAATGCCGATGCTCTCAACGCTCTCGGATAATCTTTAAACTGCATCAATTTAAAAAACTCATATTTATTGGCATATTTTACAATTAAAACTTCATCCCACAACTTATCTATGTCAGTTCCTAAAATATAGGATTGCGGTTTCCCTTTAAAAATTAGCTCGGCATTTATCTTTTCGAAAAAAGGAATAGCTGCCCTCATGTATTGTTTATAGGTCTCTTCTCCTGTATTTCCCGTCTCCTTAACGATCTCTTTGTAATCCAACAAATTCAACATAAACACAGGTTCTGAATCTGAGAATTTCATTAATTCTTCGAGTCCGCTGGCATGCACATCTTGTTCCATTTAATCTATAGATTTGGTTTGAATGGCTTTTAAGGCCAATTTACAGCATAACTCTGCTGCCTTGTTCAGATTGGCAAATCGTGCATCTGTTGTCCATCCCTTTTTATATCTGAAATAGATTTGCTGAGCAATTACGGCGATTTTAAATAATCCGTACACATAATAGAACACCAAATTATCAATATTCCTACCCGATTTTTCAGCATACCATTGAGCAATTTCTCCTCGTAGTGGATTACCTTCGAATATTGTTGGTGAAGGAATTCCTTGTTTTACAAAATCATGATCAGAAGCTACGGTCCAATACCCCAAAGAAGTTCCCAAATCCATAAGTGGATCGCCTAGAGTCGCCATTTCCCAATCTAAAATCGCTTGGATGCCTGTCCAACTATCATCCTGAAAAACGACATTATCATACTTATAATCATTGTGAATTAAGCAATGATCGTACGTAGTTGGCTGATTGTGTTCCATCCATCTCATGACCATTTCTGGCTCGGGGAATTCATCCGTTTTTGCCTTAAGGTATTGAATACCCCAATTGGTGACCTGTCTTTCAACATACCCTTCAGGTCTACCTAAGTTTTCCAATCCGCAGCTGTTGTAATCCAGGCTATGCAGTTCAACCGTCGTATCGAGCCAGGTGTTTGCAATTGTCTGGTAATTCGTTGGAGCAATATTTCTTTTTTTGGCTTCTTTGAAATTCAAAATGATCCCTTCGACTTTCTCCATCAAGTAAAATTCGGATCCTAAAATGGATTCGTCATCTGTGTAGGCATACATTTTGGGAACTTTAGAAAATACGTTCGCCAATCCGCTCTGTACTTTAAATTCACGACTCATATCGTGCCCTCGTTTTATAGCCCCAACAGGTGGTTTTCTCAGCACGAAATCCTTATTTTCTATTGATATCAAATAGGTCAAATTGGAATATCCATGTGTGAATTGAGTTACGAAAACATCCGAAGAAACAGCATCAATTAATCCTTTGGTTTCAAGAAATAATTTCAATTCTTTTTCTGGGAGTTCTTCACCTTTTCTCACGTTTTGATTTGGATAGTCACTCATTATTCTTTCCCGTATTTACGAATCAATGATTTACCTAACTGATACATATGAACCTCATCTGGCCCATCTGCCAGACGAAGCATTCTTGAAATGGCAAAATAGTGCGGTAAATAGGTATCTGGACCAACACCACGACCTCCTAAAATTTGAATTGCTCGATCAATGACTTCCTGCGCCATTTTTGGAGCAACAATTTTGATCATGGCAATCAAATCTTTTGCTTCTTTATTGCCGGCTTTATCCATTTTATCGGCTGCTGATAAAGTCAATAATCGCGCTTGTTGAATATCACATTCGGATTGTGCTATAGCCATTCGAATGCTGCTATAATCCTTAAACATTTTACCAAACGTCTTTCGTTCCAACGATCGTTGTGACATCAACTCCACAGCATATTGTGCCATTCCAATCAGTCGCATACAATGATGAATTCTTCCTGGTCCTAATCGTCCCTGAGCGATTTCGAACCCTCTTCCTTCCCCTAATATCAGGTTCTCTTTCGGCACTCGCACATTGGTCATTTGAATTTCTGCGTGCCCTTCTGGAGAATCGTAATATCCCAAAACAGATAAGGGACGAATAATCCTCAAGCCTTCGGTATCCATTGGAACAATCACCATGCTTTGTTGCTGATGCCGTGGCGCATTAAGATCTGTTTTACCCATTACAATAGCGAATTTACAATGCGAATCCATTCCTCCAGATGACCACCATTTTCGGCCATTAATCACATACGCATCACCTTCTAAAACAATGGATGTTTCGATATTGGTCGCATCCGAAGAAGCCACTTCTGGCTCTGTCATTAAAAAAGCAGATCGAATTTCACCATTCATCAAGGGTTTTAACCATTTTTCTTTTTGAGGTTCAGACCCATATTTGGCTAAAACTTCCATGTTGCCTGTATCGGGTGCTGAACAATTGAATACTTCTGATATCCAAATTTTCTCTCCCATGATTTCGGCTAAGGGAGCATATTCCAAATTTGTTAATCCAGGACTTAAATCACCATAATCTTTGGGTAAAAACAAATTCCATAATCCGGCTTGTTTTGCTTTTTTCTTTAATTTTTCCATACCCTCCCAACGTTTCCATAAGTTCTCAGGATTCTGCTGAAAAGCAATGTATTCTGCTTCTACAGGAACGATATGCTCTTGAATAAAAGCACGTAACTTGGCTTGTAGTTCTTTAGATTTTGATGCGTATTCGAAATTCATATTAGTGCAGATTTCCCGAATATGCTCGAGATAACATTTAAATTAGTTTAACCAGCAATCATGTAACCACCATCGGCAGTGTACACACCTCCGGTCATGTAGGAGCCCGCCTCTGATGCTAAAAGGCAAGCCAAGCCAATCATTTCTTCTGGCTGACCCATTCGACCACTAGGAATGGATTTCTCCAATTTTCCCAATAATTTTTCATTGGTCCACAAGGCCGCACTGAATTTAGTCTGAATCAATCCAGGACAAATGGCATTGACATTCACTCCATGTTGTCCCCATTCTTTCGCCTGATTCTTGGTCAGCATTAACAAGGCAGCCTTCGAAGTGCTGTATAATCCCAATCCGAAACCAGGGGTAAGCGCTTCTACAGATGCAATATTGATGATACTTCCTTTTTTATTGGATTGCATGTGAGGTAGTACCAAATTTGAAAGCGCCCAAGGTGCCTTCACGTTTACCTCCATGATTTTGTCGAAAATCTCTGGCTCTACATTTTCAATTGGACCATACACCGGATTGATCGCAGCGTTATTTACAAGTATATCGATTCGATCTAGTTTTTTGACTACTGTATCAACCAAATTTTTTCGTTGTTCTTCTTTACCGATATGACATGCAATTCCTACCGCTTTTAATCCTTCGTTCTCAAATTCAGAAACTACTGTATCACAGGCTTCTTGATTCCTGCTACTAATCACCACATCAGCTCCCATTTGAGCTAATCCTTTGGCAATCGCCTTACCAATTCCTTTACTCGAACCTGTCACAATAGCAACTTTACCTTTTAAATTGAACTGATTCATAGCTATACAATTGGTTCATTCTCTTTTTTGATAGTAATGTTTTCAGTGTTCAATAGGATCTCGGCTAATCCTGATGTTTTAGGTAATTCGTAGGTGTAGAAATACTTCATTGTATGCAGCTTGCTATCATAAAATTCTACCGAATAACTTCCTCCATTCTCTTTGGATTTAGTGGCATTTACACCCAAATCTAGCCAGGTCCATCCGATTAAAACGAGACTCAGGTATTCCATAAATACAGAGGCATCTGCAAGAAAACGTTCATAATTCCCTTGCATTGCGAATGGCATTAAATGACCTAACACTTTTTCGGTTAATTTCAGTTTGTCTCCTAATGTTTTGGCATAAGGTTGTAAACTTTGAATCTGTGAAGCAGCGGTTAATGTTTTCATGATTTCACCTGTCAATAATTCCAGGGCTTTCCCCTTGTTCATGGGTACTTTTCTACCTAAAAGATCTTGAGATTGAATTCCGGTAGTTCCTTCATAAATTGACGAAATTCGGATATCTCTTAGATATTGTTGCAGGATGTAATCGGCACAGAATCCGTATCCACCAAGGGTTTGCAGACCATTGTTAACAGCCTGTAAGCCTGCTTCAGAAGGATAGGTTTTTACAATAGGAATAATCATTTCTAATAGCAAGTGATATTTTTCCTTTTCTTCTGCAGATTCTGCCGTTTCGATCAAATCGTAGTACTTCGCTGCTAATAATACAAGGCTCATTGACCCCTCTACAACAGATTTCTGCATCAATAACATTCTTCGCACATCTGGATGTTCGATAATTAATGATTGTTGTTCATCCGGATTCTTTTTACCATCTGCACTTAATTTTCGGCCCTGAGGTCTTTCATTGGCATATGCCAAGGAGGCATAATAAGCCGCACTTGCAATCGCTGAGGCTCCTCGACCCACCGCAATACGAGCCGCGTTCATCATCAAAAACATGTAATGTAATCCTTTGTGCGGTTCACCAACGAGCCATCCTTTACAATCCTCTTTATCACCAAATCCTAGGTGTGTAGTACAATATCCTCGCTGTCCTAATTTTTGAAAATCGGCAACTGTAGTCACATCATTCCATTCCAACCCACCATCTGCGGTAGGTCTGTTTTTTGGAACTACAAATAATGAAATCCCTTTGGTCCCTTTTGGTGCACCTTCAATACGGGCCAAGACCAAATGAACAACATTTTCTGTAAAATTGTTATCTCCCCCTGAAATAAAAATTTTCTGACCCGAAATATTGTACGAACCATCATCCGCAGGTGTGGCTTTTGTAACAATATCAGAAAGGGAACTTCCTGCTTGTGGCTCAGTTAAACACATGGTACCACCCCAAACTCCAGAAAGCATATTGGGAACATAGGTTTCTTTGAGTGCTTCATTTCCAAAGTGAATAATCAACTCCGCAGCACCTTGAGTCAAAGCCGGGTATCCCGGCAAATGATTATTTGCTGCATCCAAAATGTAATAAGCAGCTGTCTGCGTCATTAACGGAATTTGGAGTCCGCCCATTTCATAATCAAAAGGAGCAGAAATGAGACCCATCTCACCTCCTTTGTACATCATTGTTTTTACTTGTTCATGAACAAATACTTTTCCATCTTTATGGTATGCTGGATTTTCATCCATCTCCTTGAAAAAAGGGAACATCTCCCTATCTGCAAATTCTTTAACGCTATCTAAAAAAAGATCTAATGATTCTTTATCATGATCTTCAAAGCGTTTTCTCGAAAGCAGTTGATCAAGTTGATGCACATCATAAAGCATATATTTGAGCGTATCTACGTCTACATACTTTTCTGGCATTCTAATAAAATTTACAATTGATTTTTAATCTTGATTATTTCAGCTTTAACAGCTTCTAATCTACTAATTATTTCATGATTATTAAAGACACCTTCTGGGTTTTTCTTGAGCTTCTGCTTCGCTCCTTCGAGGGTGAAACCTCTTTCCTTAACCAGATTATAGATTAGTTTGAAGTTTTTGATGTCTTCTGGGGTAAAAAGTCGATTCCCTTTTTTATTTTTCTTAGGCTTTATGATGTCAAATTCCTTTTCCCAAAAACGTATCAAAGAAGTATTGACATCAAAGGCTTTGGCAACCTCACCAATTTTGTAATAGCGCTTTACTGGAAGATCGATATGCATGGACGAATTAATCTAAAGATTGACTTTCTTCTGAAGTCTTCTGCAAGGTAGCAAATTCATCTGGAGATAAATTACCATAGTAGAAATAAATTGGATTTAACGGACGTCCATTTTTATGAACTTCATAATGCAGATGTGGCGATACCGATAATCCTGTACTGCCCACGTAACCGATTAAATCTCCTCTTTGAACTGTTGTACCTCTTCGCACTGCAATTTTACTGAGGTGAGCATAGATGGTTTTATATCCATATCCGTGTTCGATGTAAATTACTTTACCGAAAGTACTTGAACGCTGTGCTCGTATGACTTTACCATTTCCAGATGCATAAACGGGTGTTCCTGTGGATGCTGAAAAGTCCATCCCTTTATGAAATTTGTTGATCTTCAAAATTGGATGCATTCGCATTTTATATCCCGAAGCCATCCAGAAATCTCCTTTTTTTACAGGGGTGATGGCCGGAATTGAGGCTAACATGCCTTCTTTCTTTTTAGCCAAATCAACAATTTCATCCAATGATTTCGATTGAACAACAACTTGCTTGGAAAGAATATCCATTTTCTTCGTTAAATCAATTATTAAGTTCGAATTATCAAATCCTTCTAATTGTTTATATCGATTCACACCTCCAAAACCGGCCTTGCGCTGTTCTACCGGAATTGGGTCTACCTCAAAATAACTCCTGTAAATGTTATTATCACGATCCTGCATCTGTCCCAAAATCTGAGACGTTTCATCCATCCTTTTGGTTAACAATTCATAATGAAGTTTTAGGTTTTCAAATTCTCTCTGTTGAGCTCTCTGCGCCGGCGACATTATGAATTGGCTAAGTAATATAAATCCGAGAAATGCGGTAAGTAAAACCGCTAGAAATAAGTAGATTGTACGACGAACATAATCACTTTTTTTTACCGTGATTTTTCTGTACGATAGCGTTTCAGAGTCGTAATAATATTTTACTTTTGCCATAAATTTGAACCATTTTTAGCCGTAATGCTAAAGGTTTCAATTGTAATAGTAACAGTCAAAATTACAAAATGTTTTAGAACTGCTATTTTTGAGTAGTTTTTTTTGTAATTAATTAACGATAATTTTATCCTTTCGGAATTCCAGTTTTATGAAATCTAGAGACGTAAGAGAGACCTTTTTAAACTTCTTTAAAGAGAAATCACATTCCATTGTGCCTTCCGCTCCTATGGTAACCAAAAATGACCCAACCTTACTATTCGTAAATTCTGGAATGGCCCCATTCAAAGAATATTTTCTAGGCAATGGTCAGCCGAAAAGCTCAAGAATTGCCGATACTCAAAAATGTTTACGTGTTTCTGGAAAGCACAATGATCTAGAGGAGGTGGGGTATGATACCTATCACCATACCTTGTTTGAAATGCTTGGCAACTGGAGTTTTGGTGATTATTTCAAAAAGGAAGCTATTTCATGGGCTTGGGAATTACTAACCGACGTTTATCAAATACCAAAAGATATCTTATACGTTACTATTTTTGAAGGTAGCGAAGAAGACAACTTACCAAAAGACAGTGAAGCCTATGAATTTTGGAAGGCAATTGTACCTGAGAACAGAATCTTACTTGGAAGTAAAAAAGACAACTTCTGGGAAATGGGCGATCAAGGACCTTGTGGACCTTGTTCAGAAATTCATGTTGATATTCGATCTGCAGAAGAAAAAAGCAAAGTTGACGGAAAGGAATTGGTGAATCAAGACCATCCACAGGTTGTAGAATTATGGAATTTAGTTTTCATGCAATACAACCGAAAAGCTGATGGAAGTCTAGAAGATTTACCGGCAAAACACATTGATACCGGAATGGGATTTGAACGTCTTTGTATGGTATTGCAAGGCGTTACTTCAAATTATGACACGGATGTTTTCACACCAATCATTAGAGAGATAGAAACCATTTCGAATACAGATTACGGAAAGGATGGAAAGGTAGATATTGCAACTCGGGTGATTGCCGATCATGTAAGAGCTGTGGCATTTTCAATTGCTGATGGTCAACTACCGAGTAATACGGGTGCTGGTTATGTTATTCGAAGAATATTAAGAAGAGCAGTGCGCTACGGTTTTACATTCTTAAATCAGACAGATCCATTTATGTATCGACTGGTAGATATCTTGTCGAAAAAAATGGGGCCAGCTTTCCCCGAGTTAAATAGTCAGAAGCAACTCATTGAAAATGTAATTCGTGAAGAAGAGTCATCCTTCTTAAGGACCTTGGAACAAGGATTAATTTTACTAAATAAAATTATCGAAGACGCAGATTCGAAAACCATCAGTGGAGAAAGAGCTTTTGAATTGTACGATACCTTTGGATTTCCGATTGATTTAACATCCTTAATCCTAAGAGAAAAAGGATATCAGCTAGATGAAAAAGGGTTCCAAACAGAGATGAAAAAGCAGAAAGAACGTTCTCGATCTGCAAGTGAATCTTCGACGGATGACTGGACCCTCTTAAAAGATACAAATCAAAATGATTTTATTGGCTACGATCAATTAGAAGCGGATATTCAAATAACCAAATACCGAAAAGTAAGTTCGAAAAAAGATGGAGATCAATACCAATTGGTATTTGATGTGACTCCGTTCTATCCCGAAGGTGGAGGTCAAGTTGGAGATAAAGGATATTTAGAAGATACAAACGGAGATGTTGTTTACATTTTGGATACCAAAAGAGAAAATAACTTAATCGTTCATTTTACCAAAAATTTACCAAAATCTGTGGATGGTAGATTTAAAGCATTGGTAGACACAAAACAGCGAGAACGAACGGCAGCGAATCATACAGCTACTCACCTTTTACATCAAGCACTTCGTGAAGTATTAGGAACACACGTAGAACAAAAAGGTAGTGCGGTGCATTCGAAATATTTACGCTTTGACTTCTCCCATTTTTCAAAAATGACCGATGAGGAATTGAAAGATGTAGAAAATTTTGTCAATGCTCGAATTGCTGGAAAGCTTCCATTAATTGAAAAACGTGATATCCCTAAAGAAGAAGCATTGGCAGAAGGTGCAATGAGCCTTTTTGGAGAAAAATATGGAGATAAAGTTCGTTCCATTCGATTTGGTCAATCCATTGAATTATGTGGAGGAACTCACGTTAAAAATACTTCGGATTTATGGCATTTTAAAATCAAATCCGAAGGTGCGGTTGCAGCTGGAATTCGAAGAATTGAGGCGATTACCACAGATGCTGTAAAAGATTTCTATTTTGAAAATAATCGTCAGTATTTTGAAATGCGCGATTTATTAAACAATGCCAAAGAACCCGTAAAAGCCTTACAAAATTTACAGGATGAGAATGCTGCGTTGAAAAAACAAGTAGCACAATTATTACAAGAAAAAGCTACTACTGTTCTTTCTTCTATTGAATCTGAAATAGAGGAAATTAACGGTGTGAAATTTTTAGCTAAAAAAGTCGATTTAGATGCAAATAGCATCAAAAATATGGCGTTCGCTATTGGTAAAAAACACGACAATTTATTTGCCATTTTCGGAAGTTCTCCTACTCCAGAAAAGGCCATGTTGACCTGTTATATTTCGAAGGAACTTGTCAATGAAAAAAGCTATGATGCTGGTCAGGTGGTGCGTGAACTTGGGAAATTGATTCAAGGAGGCGGAGGCGGTCAAAACTTTTTTGCCACTGCTGGTGGAAAAAACCCTGCTGGAATTCCAAATGCTCTTGAAAAAGCTAAGAATTATATAGGATAATTAAACTTTTTGGATTTTTCGAGGTCTAAAAGGGTGTACGCTTTTATTTGTATTTTTACTCATGCCTTATTTAGATCCTTATTCTGGCAGCTGGACCACTACTCAAGCAAGACATCTCTTAAACAGAACTACCTTTGGTGTTACCCAAAATATGGTAGATGAGGCACTGGATTTAGGATTACAAAATACCGTTGAAAAATTATTTGAAAATAAAGATTTACCTAATCCACCTTTAAAATATCAATTCGATGGCACTGGGAGAGGAGAAATTAATGACCCTGACGCTAATTACGGAGAAACCTGGGTCAACGGCAAGCCTGTTCCAAATACAGGCTCTAACCAAGAAACTACTCGTGTAATCAACTCCAGAAAAAGATCTCTGTATGCATGGTCATTTTTACAAATGATGAATTCTGGTATACACATTCGTGAAAAATTAACGCTGTTCTGGCACAACCATTTTGTATCTGTAAACCAGAATCCCCACCGAGAGTATCTTTATGGTAAATTATTAAGGTCCAATGCCTTGGGGAATTTTATTGAGCTGACAAAAGGGATAACCGTAGATCCAAATATGCTTCTCTACCTGAGTGGAGCCCTGAACACGAATGCCGCGCCGAACGAGAATTATTCGCGAGAATTACTTGAACTGTTTACAATTGGTAAGGGTCCTCTGGTTGGCAATGGAGATTACACCAATTATACCGAAGATGATGTTGTTGAAATGGCAAAAGCGTTAACAGGCTGGCGTGTTTATGGATTACTCAATGAAAGAGCTCTAGAGCCTGCCTTTATAAATAATCGGCATACGGGAGGAACAAAACAATTATCTCATCGATTTGATAATGCTACTATAGAAAATAATGGAGACCAGGAATACGCTGATTTAATTGATAAAATTTTTGAGCAAGATGAATGTTCCCGATTTATAATTCGACAACTTTACATATGGTTTGTAAATCATAATATCACTGCAGCTATCGAAGATAATATTATTGAACCCTTGGCTGAGATTATACGTGATCATAATTACAACATTGCGCCAGCATTAAAGGTTTTGCTGGCTTCAGATCACTTCTTCGAAAATGTTTTTTGCATGATAAAAAGCCCTATTGATCTGCTGTTTTCTTGCACGCAATCACTGTTGCTCAATGCACCCGACAATTCTGTAAAAGATGAATATGATTTCGCCAATATTCTGTTTGTGATGTGCTCGGAATTGGAACAAAGTATATATAATCATCCAGATGTTGCCGGCTGGAAAGCTTACTACCAAGAACCTCAATACTACAAAACATGGGTCAATAATTATTTGCTACCTAAAAGACTTGAATACAGCAGGGCTATTGTTCTAGGTGGAGAATTAAGCATTGGACAAAATGAATTTACCATTCCACCATTGGTACCAGTATTAGAAGTAGTTGCAGATATTGATGACAGCCATGATCCTAATATTCTAATTCAGGAATTAACTAATAGAATGTTTAACTATCCCATTTCACAGGAGCAATTAAATGCATTAAAAGAAATTTTAATTCCCGGATTACCCGATTTCGAATGGTCTGTTGAATACTCTGAATATCTAGCCAATCCCTCAGATGAAGCCCTTAGAATTTCTGTAGAAAATAAATTAAGAAATTTAATTGGCACTATGGTTCAAATGTCTGAATTTCAAATTATGTAAGTATGGGAAAGAAAGCGTTGAATAGGAGAGATTTTATTAAATTAAGTGCTATAGCAAGTGCTTCACTGCCAATTACCTTAAGCGGATTTCCTTTGTTTGCTGAGGAAAAACCCAATCAATTTAATTTTGATTCTGATAATGACAATGTCCTTGTATTAATTCAATTGCAAGGTGGAAATGACGGCTTAAACACGATATTCAATTTAAATCAATACGATAATCTTCAAAATGTTCGATCCAATATTATCATCCAGCAAAATCAACTACTCGGGGTAAATGGAGATACAGCCTTTCATCCAAATTTGGGTGGACTTCAATCGGTTTGGCAACAGGAAAAATTGACCATTGTTCAAAACGTAGGCTATCCCAATCAAAATAGATCACATTTTCGGTCTACCGATATTTGGAATTCTGGTTCTTCTGCTGATGAATTCATTTCGACAGGATGGTTAGGAAGGTATTTTTCGTTACAACACGGAGAATTCCCAACCAATTATCCAAATGATACAAATCCTGATCCTTTTGCCATCACAATAGGTAAAATTGTCACAGAAACCTGCCAAGGCACAAGTGCTAATTTTTCAATGGCACTTACTGATCCTGACAACCCTGGAACCGCTGCTGTTTTTAATGCAGGTGATTTACCGAACAATTGTTACGGTGATGCGCTATCCTTTGTTAACGAAACGGTAAAACAGACCAATGCATATGCATCGGTCATAAAAGAAGCTTCGGGAAAGGGCAATTCATTATCCTCAAAATATACAGATTCAGAATTAAGTCAGAAGCTTAAAAATGTGGCACGCCTAATTTCGGGTGGTTTAGGAACAAAAGTGTACGTGGTCCAGTTGGGTGGATTTGACACTCACGATAGTCAGGTTATAGAGGGCGAAAATGCTGATGGCCAGCATGCCGAATTACTCAAGGAATTATCTGATGCTGTGGTCGCATTTCAAGATGACCTTGACTTATTGGGAATTAGTGATCGCGTTATTGGAATGACTTATTCTGAATTTGGAAGAAGAATTCGTTCGAATGCAGCCTTAGGGACCGATCACGGAAATGCCGCCCCATTGTTTGTGTTTGGTAATTGTGTGAATAACCAAATTCTTGGAGACACGCCAGTTATTGACACACATGTAGATGACTACGAAGGAGTACCCATGCAATTCGACTTTAGGGATATTTACAAAACTATCATTACAGACTGGCTAGGTGGTTCTCAGAGTGATGCAAACTCAGTACTTTTTCAACAATTTGATGGCATCTCGCTATTTGATGCAAATTGCTCTGCATCTTTATCGAATAACAACTTTGAAAATGAAGATTTCGGATTAAATGTATATCCAAATCCTGCTTCAAATATGATCACAATTAATTTTGTTGGGTTCGATGGTAATGTGAAAATTACCATTTTCAATAGCATCGGAGCTGTTGTTAAATCTGTCACTAACAAATCCTATGATAGCAACTATCATAGCTTACAAGTTGACATCTCAAATTTCGCACGAGGAAATTACTTTGTTCATTATCAAACGAGAGGAATTTCTAAGACCAAGAAACTCATCAAGTATTAAAATTCACTTATTTTTGAGGTGATATAATCACCATGAATCTACAGACTAATGTTTCTATTCCAAAGCCAGAAGGACCACTTCTGAATTATGAATCATCTATCTTTTTATTAGGATCCTGTTTTAGTCAGAATATTGGTGATCAACTTAATTATTTTAAATTTAAATCTGCTCAAAATCCCTTTGGAATCCTATTTCATCCGGTGGCTATTGAGAATTTGATTCAAAAATCAATAGAGGAATATTCCTATTCAGAAAAGGATATTGATTTGAAAAATGAGGTGTTTTTCAGTTTTGATGCACACTCAAATCTGAACGGATTAGACAAACAATCTGTGATTTCAAATTTAAATGAGGCCCTTGCCAAAACAAGAAATTTGATTATGGAAGCTTCCCATATATTCATCACTTTGGGAACTGCCTGGGTATATCGCCATTTGAATACTGACAAGATCGTTGCCAATTGTCATAAAGTTCCGCAGAAAGAATTTCGAAAGGAATTATTATCGGTACGTGAAATTAAAGATAGCTTATTGAATATCATTCAACTCATTCAATCAGTCAATCCGAATTGCAAAATTATATTTACGGTGTCGCCAATTCGTCACGTAAAGAATGGACTCGCAGAAAACAATCGAAGCAAAGCTCATCTAATAGCTGCCGTTCATGAGGTGTTTGGCATGCAGGAACAGGCCTTTTATTTTCCTTCTTATGAAATTCAGATGGATGAATTGAGAGACTACCGTTTTTATGATGAAGATTTAATCCATCCGAATAAAATAGCAATCCAATACATTTGGGAACGATTTCAAGAATGCTGGATTGACCCCTCAATGAAATCCATATTAAATGAGGTTGATAGCATCCAAAAAGGATTACACCACAAAACTTTTAATGAGAATTCAAAAGCTCATCAAGACTTCAAATTAAAACTTGAACAACGAATAAAAGATCTTCAAAAAAGATTCTCTCACATTCATTTTTCGCCTGCCAGAACGGCCTAAACTGAAGATTTTATTCTACGAGTGCAGCAACGTTTTGCCAAGGACCACCATTGATAACATCGACTCCGTGATTGGATAAAAATTGAGTTGCCTGTCCACTTCTTCCGCCACTTAAACAAACGGCAATCACAGGTTTTCCCCACGATTTAATGTCATCCACATGTAATGGTACTGTCGCCAAGGTGATATGTTTTGAGCCATTTACATGTCCGTTGTTGTATTCTTCTACGGTACGAACATCAAGGACAACTGCCCCTTTATCTAAGTACTCTTTAATTTGGCCAGGTGCATTACTGGCATTTAAAAAATCAAAAAATCCCATAATTTAAACTTGCTCTTTTTTAACGTTTAATAATTGTAATCCATTTGAAATCAATTGCTGGTATTCTGAATTCTCTTGTAGCGTTTCCAAATACTCAATCAATTCAAATTGGATGGCAAAATTAAAACTTAATGCCAACTCATACAACTCTAAAACCAATAACCAATCATTATTGAATGTTGATCTTAATTTTGAAAATATCTTTGATAAAGAATCTTCTGTTGCAGCATTTGATTCTCTTTGTTGCCGAACTTCATCATAGAGCGCAAACAACTCTTTTTCTGAATCCGAATAAGTAATCTTTACGGTCTTCGTTTCTGAAACTTTACCTACATCCTCAAAGGAAGCAACATCCGCAGGTCCTGCATATGCCGAAATCACATCTGTACCAATCGCCATATCATAGATGCCCCAATCCGGATGAAACAATACCTCATCTCCATAGGTAACTGTACAATTATCAAGTGTGATAATTAAAATTTTTCCACGAAGATCTCGAGTTCCTGTAATTGCTTTCCCTTCCACAACCACTCCGCTTTCGAACTCCAATCGCATATGTTCACCTTCATAAATTCCGTAGGCTTTTAAATCCCTCGGACTCATATCCTCAATCGGCAGGTTGATTCCTTTCAACTTACCAACTGGACTCCCGAATCCGTCTGCATGAGCTGTGATTCCATGCCCGATTAATTCTTTGTCTCGATTTGCTAAAGCCGTCAGACCAGTAGTTTGGAAATAGGCTACTTTGTTATTTTTATGTTTGATAACCCTCGTAAAATTTCCAGAAATCTGAATACCGGTAGATAACTCGATGGTACCCAATCCTTTTGAATCGATCAATTTTTCGACTCCTGACAATCCTCCCGTTCGAAGTGCCATCGTATTCGCAAATTCATCGAGAACAAGACTCAAATAGGCAAAATCTGGTGTCACATACAATTGAGGCTGAGGTTTTGTAATATCAAAACTCTGATTGGCTGCATCAATGCTGTATGGTCTTTTTTTAACGTCTGGCTTTAAACACCATATACTTTCGCCAATAGAAGACAACAATCCAGCACCATAAATTTTGGGATTGTCAAGAGAACCAATCAATCCATATTCTACTGTCCACCAGTGTAAGTTTCGAATTTGGGCCATTTCTGATAATTCGCCCATATTATTCTGAAGGTATTCAACCTTTTCCTGAGCCTCCTGGATTTCTTTTTCGGTTGAATTTGGATTTTCTTTCAAAATTGATAACAAACGAATGGCTTCATACATCTCATAGTCTTTGGAAGATGAGATCGCTTTGCTACCAATTTCTCCAAATCGTCTTAAATATTCCGAATATTCAGGGTTCGCAATGATGGGTGCATGCCCTGCTGCTTCGTGAATGATATCTGGAGCAGGCGTATACTGAATGTGATCAATTGTTCTCATTTCTGATGCAATCACCAGAACATTATAGGCCTGAAATTCCATAAAGGCATTCGGTGGAATAAACCCATCAACAGAAACAGCTGCCCAACCGATTTCTTTTAAAATTCGATTCATTCCTTCCATGTACGGAATACGATCAATAGAAATTCCGGTTTTATTTAATCCCTCAACATAAGAATCGTGAGCAACGCTGCTTAAATAATCTACATTCATTCGCATCACATATCGCCAAACAGCCTGGTTTTGAGGGGTATACTCCTCGTAAGGTTGCTTAACAATAAACTTGTGCAGATGTTTGGGTAACTTTTTGGTAACCTCGTTGATTTCAAAATGAGTATCCATTGCAGAATATTTATTTTTACGATAGTAAAATTACGAATTTTATAAATTTTCATCCTAATAAGTCTGTTAAAATCCGATTATTTCGAAACCTTTCGTTCTCGGTATCAACGAAATGGATTTCGACAAAAAGATACTCAAAACCCAACCTCCCTTATCAAATCTTTGTAATTTTAACGCTCAATTTTTCGACATGAACAAGAAAGTTATATTGATGATTTTAGACGGATGGGGTATCACAACAGATCCATCTGTTTCGGCTGTTGACCATGCAAATACGCCCTTTGTTGATTCCCTTTACACCAAATTTCCACATGCACAATTGCGCACAGATGGTGAACATGTAGGGTTACCAGAAGGACAAATGGGAAATTCGGAAGTCGGACACATGAATTTAGGTGCCGGAAGAATTGTGTATCAGAACTTAGCAAAAATCAATATTGCTGTTCGGGAACAAACACTTCAAAGAGAGCAAGTTTTGGTTGATGCCTTCGAATATGCGAAATCAAATAACAAAAAAGTACATTTATTAGGATTAGTTTCTGACGGTGGAATTCATTCTCATATAGATCACTTCAAAGGCCTCTTAGATGCCGCTGAGGAATATGAGGTAAACAATGTGTTTTTACATGCATTTACAGATGGACGAGATTGTGATCCAAAATCTGGAAAAGGATTTATAGAGGATATTGAAAAACACCTTTCTAAGACAACTGGTGAATTGGCAACCATCACAGGTCGCTATTACGCCATGGATCGTGATAAACGATGGGAACGCGTGAAATTGGCCTATGATGCTTTAGTAAATGGTATCGGAGAGAACTCGACCAGCGCTGCACAAAGTATTTCGGAAAGTTATGAGGATGGTGTTACCGATGAATTCATCAAACCGATTATTATGGTTGATGAGAATGGGAATCCGAAAGCCAAAATTGAAAATGATGATGTGATTATTTTCTTCAATTTTAGAACGGATCGCGGTCGTCAATTAACCGATGTGCTTTCCCAAAATGATAATCACGAATACAATATGCACAAATTACCATTGTATTTTGTGACCATGACGAATTATGATGAAACCTTCCAAAATATCAAGGTGATTTATAATACTGAAAACATTGAAAATACCATTGGTGAGGTTTTAGAATCGGCAGGTAAAAAACAAATCCGAATTGCAGAGACTGAAAAATATCCGCACGTAACCTTCTTCTTTTCCGGAGGTCGCGAAGAGGCTTTCAAAGGTGAAAAACGACTGTTATGTCCTTCCCCGAAAGTGGCAACATACGACTTACAACCAGAAATGAGTGCTTTTGAAATTCGCGATGCGATCGTTCCCGAATTAGAAAATGAAGAAGTGGATTTTGTTTGCTTGAATTTTGCAAACGGGGATATGGTAGGGCATACCGGGGTGATGGAAGCTGCAATTAAAGCATGTGAAGCTGTAGATGTTTGTGTAAAAGATATTGTTACTACTGCTCTTAATCATGGGTATTCTACCTTGCTGATTGCCGATCATGGGAATTGTGAGACTATGAAAAATCCTGACGGAAGCCCGCATACTGCGCACACTACAAATCCTGTTCCGTTGATTTTAATAGACAAGGAGTTAACATCTATAAAAAGTGGTATCTTGGGAGATGTAGCACCTACCATTTTGAAAATGATGGGAGTGCCGCAACCCAAAGAAATGACACAAAACGCTTTAGTATAAACATGAATAAACTTCTAGTTTTCGCCTTGTGCTTTGTCTTTTTCAACTGTGATGCACAACAGAAAATCACGGCAAAAAAGAACAAACAGGGTCACCTCATCGGTATTGCAAATCGAACTTCTTTCGATGATCCCTCTTTTAAATATTGGTTTGATGAAGAGTACAAATACTACCAAACTGATAGTGTAGTGATTGATAAAATCAGAAAGAAAATCAAGAAATTTAAAATTAAGGGGTATATGGGTACTTGGTGCAAGGACAGCAAGAGAGAAACGCCTCGATTTTACAAAATCCTTGATCAAACGGGCTTTAACGAAAAGAATCTAGAGTTAATAACTGTCAATCGTAGCAAGGGAACACCAGATAGTTTAGAAGCTGGATTCAACATCA
>Ga0213864_10000318_pt1 | contig 21726 bp, 18 predicted proteins | sample PICome_5_FD_160078 | JGI IMG/M metagenome (GOLD analysis project Ga0213864, IMG submission 160078) | Coastal seawater microbial communities near Pivers Island, North Carolina, United States - PICO247 | ecosystem: Environmental > Aquatic > Marine > Coastal | place: USA: North Carolina... | reverse complement strand
TGCAGTCCGCAGAATGCAAATCGATTTACAAATACCAATGCAAATTGATAGTGTGCTGCAAAATGGAATCGAGCTCAAAATTTCAAGAGAAGGCAATGTCTACTGGATTGATTTTCCCAACAAACCAGCGCTAAATACAGAGAATGCTGTTGAAATCTATTTTCAAGGGTATCCAAAGGAAGCGGTTCGCGCACCTTGGGATGGTGGTTTTTCATGGAAAAAAGACGATCTAAATCTACCTTTTATCGCCACTTCTTGTCAAGGGTTAGGCGCGAGTGTTTGGTGGCCCAACAAAGATCATATGTACGACGAAGCGGAATCTTTAAGCATCAGCGTGACTGTGCCTGAAGGCCTTATCAATGTTTCAAATGGTCGCCTTAAAAATGTGGAATACTTCGATGGAAAAGCCAAATACACTTACGAGGTGAAAAATCCCATCAATAATTATGGAGTCAATGTAAATATTGGAAACTATACCTCTTATCAAGAGGTCTATCAGGGAGAGAACGGTCCTCTAGACATTTCTTACCACGTTTTAAAGCAAGATCTTGAAAAAGCCAAACAGCAATTCAAACAAGTTCCCATGATGTTAGAGGCTTTTGAATATTGGTTTGGGCCCTACCCTTTTTATGAAGACAGCTTTAAATTAGTCCAAGTTCCCTATTTAGGAATGGAGCATCAAAGTTCGGTGACCTATGGCAATCAATTTCAAAACGGATATCTCGGCAGAGATTTATCTGGAACCGGTTGGGGTCTTGAATTTGATTTTATTATCGTTCATGAGGCCGGACACGAATGGTTTGCCAATAATATTACCTACAAAGATGCAGCAGACATGTGGCTTCACGAGAGTTTTACCGCCTATAGTGAATCTCTTTATTTAGATTACCATTTTGGCAAAAAAGCGGCTCAAGAATACGTGAGGGGAACTCGAAGATATATCGAAAACAAAGGACCTATTATTGGGTGGTACGATGTAAATCAATCCTCCATAGGCAATGACAAATATTACAAAGGATCCAACGTCATACACACCTTGAGACAGTGGATAGATGATGACAAAAAATTCAGAATGCTTTTGAGAGGTCTAAATAAAGAGTTTTACCATTCAACGGTAACAACTTCTGAAATAGAAGATTACATCGCAGAATTTACCAAGCTACCCTTGGAAGTGTTTTTCAATCAATACTTACGTCAGAGTAATGTGCCTACTTTGGAATATAAAATAGAAGGTAACGAATTACACTTTCGCTATGCGGACGATTGTTTGGATGGATTTGAAATGCCGCTAAAAATATACGTGGCTGAGCAAACCCAGTGGATCTTTCCGGAAAAGAGCTGGAAAAGTGTTACTTTAACTCAAGCAAACGACTTAGGATTTGATCCAAACTTTTACATCAATACAGCACAATTAAACTAACTTATAATACCATAAGAAATGAAAAAAATTAGTCTTTTAATCACCCTACTAACTACAGCCTTCTTTGGTTTTGGGCAGCAACTGAGCATGGATTTGGCCGGAGATTTAAAGCCAAGAAACGTTGGTCCTGCAGGAATGAGTGGAAGAGTAACAGCCATAGATGTTCAACTGAGCAATACAGATGTAATGTATGTAGGAACGGCTTCAGGAGGACTTTGGCAATCTAAATCAGCAGGGATTAAATGGGAACCAATCTTTGACAACGAACTTACCGCCTCTATAGGAGTCGTAAAAATTGACCCTAACAATCCCGATGTGATTTGGGTTGGAACGGGTGAAGGGAATCCTCGAAACAGTTTAAATGGGGGTTATGGCGTGTATAAATCCATTGATGGCGGAAAAAGTTGGACCTCCATGGGGTTAGAAGACACAAGACATATTCACAGAATTCTCATTGACCCATCGAATTCAAACACCGTATATGTCGGTGCCATAGGATCACCTTGGGGAACACATCCAGAGCGTGGCGTCTTTAAAACGACCGATGGTGGAAAATCATGGAGAAAAGTTCTATTTACCAATGAGCAAAGTGGAATTGCAGATATGGTTATGGATCCTGTGAATCCAAATAAAATCATTGCAGCCATGTGGGAGCATAAAAGAGATCCCTGGTTTTTCAAATCAGGTGGTTCAGGCTCAGGAATATACATGACCTATGACGGAGGTGAAAATTGGAAAAAACTAGATGACTCCAACGGATTACCAAAAGGTGAACTAGGACGTATCGGTTTGGCTATAGCTAAAAATAAGCCTGAAATTGTTTACGCCCTTGTGGAAGCAAAGAAAAACGCTTTGTACAAATCTGAAGACGGAGGAGAAAACTGGAAAAAAATAAACGACAAATCGGATATTGGTAATCGTCCTTTCTACTATTCTGAAATATATGTAGATCCTCAAAATGAAAATAGGGTATTCTCGATCTTTACCTATGTAAATGTTTCAGAAGATGGTGGTAAAAACTTTAGCGAACTCATGCCTGCATATGGCGTAGACAATGGAGTTCATCCCGACCACCACGCCTGGTGGATACATCCTGAAGACGGAAGTTTTATGATGGACGGAAATGACGGTGGACTCAACATTACCCGAGACGGTGGTAAAACCTGGCATTTTATCGACAACTTACCTGTGGGGCAATTTTACCACATCAGTGCTGACAACGAATATCCGTATAATGTGTATGGAGGAATGCAAGACAACGGTTCTTGGCGAGGTCCGGCTTATGTCTGGAAGGCGCAGAGTATTCGAAACTCTTATTGGCAAGAAATTGCATTTGGAGACGGATTTGATGTTGTTCCCGATAGAGACGATTCGAGATACGGCTATGCCATGAGTCAACAAGGAAACGTACTTCGCTACGACTGGATGACAGGAAACAACTACGGTGTTCGCCCTACTCCAGAAGATCCAAACACGAAATTGAGATTCAATTGGAATGCTGCTATTGGTCAGGATCCTTTTGACAATTCAACCGTTTACTTCGGAAGTCAATTTGTCCACAAAAGCGACGATAAAGGAACGACATGGAAAATTATTTCTCCGGATTTGACGACAAATGACCCGGAAAAACAAAAACAAAGTGAAAGTGGCGGTCTCACCATGGATGCCACAGGTGCCGAAAATCACTGTACCATACTAGTAATTGAGCCCTCTGAGGTCGAGCCTAATATGCTTTGGGTTGGAACAGATGACGGTAGAGTTCACTTCACAAGAGACGGAGGTATGAATTGGGATGATGTGAGCAAAAATCTCAAAGGACTTCCTGAAGGAAGTTGGATAGCTCAAATCAAAGCTTCAAAGAACAATCCCGGAGAAGCACTTCTAGTGGCAAACAACTACAGAAGATTTGACTACACGCCTTATGTTTATCGCACCAAGAATTACGGTAAAAGCTGGAGTCGCATCGTAGACGAAGACGATGTTCAGAGTTATGCTTTATCTATTATTGAGGATAGCCAAAATCCAAACCTCGTGTTCTTAGGAACAGATGACGGCTTATACCTATCCTTAAACGCAGGAGAGAACTGGCAAAAATACACCAATGGCTTTCCAACAGTATCCACAAAAGATCTTGCTATTCACCCCAGAGAGCAAGATTTGCTTATCGGAACTTTTGGCCGTGCATTATGGGTGATGGATGATATTCGACCACTAAGAGCTATAGCTACAGATCCAGAAATTCTAAATAAAGACTTTCATTTGTTTGATCCGCCGACAGGATATCAGGTTGCCTATCAACAGCCTACTGGAAGTAGATTTGGAGGTGACGCCATGTACGGGGGTGAAAACAAAAAATCAGGAGCAATGATCAGCTATTTCGTTGGCAAGGGATCAGAAGACCTCAAGGAAAAAGACAGTATTAGCTTTGAATTTTTTGATCAAGACCGTTTGATGAGAACCATTAAAATGCCAAGACCCAAAAAAGCGGGTATCCACAGATGGTATTGGCGAATGGATGAAAAAGGTGTACAAAGACCGCGAAGATCTTTGAGAAAATCTAAAGTAGAACCATCAGGAGTGAGCGTTTTACCAGGAACTTACACCATCAAAGGAGCATTAGGTGAAAGCAGCAATGAAACGGCTATAAATGTGGCTTTTGATCCACGATTAACCTATGACGAAGGCGCACTGCGATCTGTTTATAACGCTCAAAAGGAGCTCGAATCACTCACTTCAAGATCAGCTGAAGCCGTTAGACAACTATTGGAATCAAAACAAAGTGCGAATGCGCTCAGTAAACAGCTCCAAGAAAGTGATAAAGAAGGATTCAAAGAGGCCATCAAACAGAGCAAAGAAATCACCAAAGAAATCGACAAACTCGTAGCGATTTTCCTTGGAAGTATTGATAAAAGACAAGGAATCACAAGAAATCCAGAAATAACAGTATCCTCAAGAATAAGTGGAGCCTATCGTTATGTCGCCAGTCGTAAAACAGAAATCAGTGATACTGAAACACGATTAATGCAATTTGCCAAAGACGACTTGAACGAGGCGCTTAAAAAAGTAAATTCATTTTATGAGGAGCAATGGTCAAAATACCAAGAGGATATGATGAAGCTAGAAATCAATCCTTTTAAAGAAGTACAAACATTTAAAACTAAATAATTACAATACTATGAAACATAAGTTCATATTCGGATTAAGTGCGTTACTGCTAATGAGCTGTAACCTTATGGGAAAAAAAGAAAGTGAAACTGAAAAAGTGACTCAAGAAACTGTTGAAGTAGAAGCGCTGAAATTTCAGCTCGAAGCCAAAAGTGAATCTGGTGCAGAGGGAACAGTTAGTTTCACAGAAGAAAACGGAAGTGTTAGACTCAGTGCTAATTTGAGCAATCTCAGCCCAGGAGTGCACGCCATACATTTACACGAAAAAGCAGATTGTTCTTCAGAAGATGGAAAATCAACGGGAGGACATTGGAATCCTACATTCGAGCAACACGGTAGCTGGGGTTCTGATCAAGGTTTTCACAGAGGAGATATCGGAAATTTTAGCGTAGATGAAAACGGAAACGCCACTGTTGAGTTTGAGACCGATTTATGGTGTCTAACTTGTGATGATGAAACAAAAAACATCAAAGGAAAAGCGGTAATCGTTCATCAAGGTGAAGACGATTTAATCTCTCAGCCATCTGGAGCCGCAGGTTCAAGAATAATTTGTGGAGCGATTATTGAGTAGACCTAGAATGTCAAAATATTGGTCTTTACTCGTATTCAGTGCCCTGTTTATGAGCACGCTATCTGGTACTTATGCACAGGACATACAGATGTGGTCTTCATCTTTTGTAGAATCGCAGATTAAATCAAAGTCTACAGCTTCATTAGAAAAAGAACTTTCAGCACTTAAAACGGAGCAGCTCATTGCAAAACTCGCGACAGACCAGGAGAAAAAGTCGTTTTGGATCAATATTTACAACGGCTTTATCATTAAAAAAATAAGAGCCAATCCTGAGTCTTACCAAAAGAGAAGTAGCTTTTTTTCTAAGCGAGACATCTCTATCGCCGGACAGCTTTTTTCTTTTGACGATATAGAGCACGTAATATTGAGAAAACAACAATGGAAATACGGACTTGGATTCGTTAATAAACCCTTTGTTTCAAAGCTTTTCGAAGCGCTAAGTGTTAATAAATTAGATTCTAGAATACATTTTGCGCTGAATTGTGGGGCTAAGTCTTGTCCACCCACTCGTGTATACCAATTAGCGCGAATTGAAGAACAATTGAACACTGCCCAGCGTCATTTTATAGAAAATACAAGCATTATAGGAGATAATAAAGTTGAACTCAGTCGACTATTTTTGTGGTACAAGGGAGACTTCGAATCTAAATCAGCTATTTTAAAGTTAGTTCAACAAAATTCAAGTGAAGATTTAAAATCTGAACAAATCAAGTACAGTCCGTACTACTGGGATATTGATCTTAACAATTATATTCTGGATTGACCTTTAATATACCGTATGGTTGAAAACCCTTTCTATTAACTCATTAAAGTGTTTTACACATGTATATTCCTAATCATTTTAAGATTGAAGACAAAACCATTGTTGAAGACTTTATAAGCACCTACTCATTCGGAACTTTAATTTCTTCTCTTCATTCAACTCGAAATTGGGCTGTACATTTACCCTTTCAATGGCATTCCAAACCAGATGGTATATTGAGTTCTCATCTCGCTATTCAAAACGAATTGGCTATTTCATGGCAAAAACAAGAAACAATCTCTAATGTGCTGTGTATTTTTCAAGGTCCTGATGCCTATATTTCATCAAAATGGTACCAAAAAGAAGACGTGCCTACCTGGAATTACTTGAGCGTACACTGCTATGGTTCAGTGTATAAAGTGCAAGGAGATGAACTTTTACATGACCTTCAAATCATGCTCAATACCTACGAATCTGAGGAGCCCATTTCATTGAGTTCTTACCATCCCAATACCTTGAATCAAATAAAAGGAATATTGGGTTTTCGTTTTCATATTGAAGAAATTCATGCTTCATTCAAACTTTCTCAACACAAAAAACAAGATCACGAAAAAATCTTAGCTGAGCTCGAGGCAAGAGACCATAAATCAAAAGCATTAGCAAAAGAAATGCGTAAATTTTTAAACCAAAAATGACCCTGACGCAGTTACAATATCTAGTCGCCCTCTCAAAGCATCAAAACTTTACTGCTGCTGCTGAGCACTGTTTTGTTACTCAGCCCACATTGAGTATGCAAATTCTAAAACTAGAAGATGAACTTAATCTCAAACTCATCAATAGAAGCACTACTCCTATATCACTGACTTCAGCAGGAAAAAAGATAGTCCGTCAAGCAAAAATCATATTACGTGAAGCTGATCGGGTTAAAGACATCGCTAATCAAGAAATCGATTATGTAGGTGGAGAATTCAGATTAGGTGTAATCCCTACGATTATGCCTACCCTACTGCCCTCATTTTTAGCCTCATTTTCAAAAAAATATCCAGAAGTCAAACTGATTTTAAAAGAAATAAACACCTCTCAAATAATTAGAGAACTACATGAAGGTCAAATTGATGCAGCTATTGCCGCTACGCCATTACACGAAAAAAAGATCATTGAAATTCCACTCTATTACGAGCCGTTTGTAGCCTATATTCCAAAAAAACACAAGCTTTCTTCTAAAAAGCTTATTGACGCCAACGATTTAAACCTTTCAGAGGTGCTTTTATTACAAGAAGGGCACTGTTTTAGAGATGGCGTAATCAATCTTTGCAAAGCCAGCTCCGCAGAAGAAGCCAACAGCTTTAGCATTGAAAGCGGGAGTTTTGAGACCCTTATTCAACTCTGTGACAAAGGACTAGGAATGACATTGTTACCCTACTTACACACGCCGAATCTCAAGAAAAAACAGAGACAAAATCTCATTCAGTTCAGCGCACCAGCACCAGCACGAGAAGTCAGTTTAATTCATCACAAAAGCGAATTGAAGATGAAATTGATCAAAGCCCTTGAAAAAGAAATAAAAACGAAAATAAAGGGAGCGGTTCATCTCAAAGATGTACAAATAATTAGTCCGCTGTTAAAGTAAAAATGCCGCTTGAGCGGCATTTGAAATCAGTTAAACATTAATAAACTAGGTTGTAATTGCGGTTTGTCGACTATAAAATCTTCAATCCATAAACGCAACTCTTCCTTTTCATACGGTAGTAATCTCAATAATGCTTTTTTAACTTCTTTAGAAAAAAGTTGAGCATCAAAGCTTACTTTTTTTAAAACCGTTTTGGTATATTCAAGCATTGCTCTGGCCATGAAAAGAGGTTTTATTGTTAGCAGATTAAAAGTAAAACGAATTTCTATTGCTAATTGAGAATACTTCGTTAAAGAATACCATTATCATGTTAAAAAAATTAACATTACTTCTTTTTTCAAGTCTATTATTTTCTTGTGTTTCGCTGAAGAAGCATTATCTAAATACAGTGGGCACACAAAACCATACAGGAGCTCTTATTTTCAATCAAAACAAGGGCAAGGTGGTCTTTGAGCACAATTCTGAAACGCATTTCATTCCGGCGAGCACACTCAAATTAGTTACTGCGCTGATCACCAAACAAGTACATCCAGATTACATTCCACTTGTTCTATATAATACTCAAGGAGATAGTTTACATATAAAACCAACGGGAGACCCTACCCTATGGCATCCTAAACTTCATCAAAATCAATTTGATTCTCTAATAGAAGCACATGAGCATTTAATAATCCATTTAAATGATAAAGAAACGGTCTCTCCATATGCTCCTGGTTGGTCTTGGGATGATTACGACAGGTATTATTCTGCAGAACTCAGCATCATGCCTATCGCAGGCAATCAGGTCTATATAAACCCTTTAGACAGCTTAAATTCAAATGTTTATCCTGATTTTTTTAAAGACAATGTTCGTGTAGAAGCTGAAGTGCCTAAATTTAGAAGAGCAAAAACTAAAAATGAATTTGTTATTGCTGCCTCGCAAAAAGACAGCCTCTCTATTCCATTTATTTACAACAAAATCGATCTGAGCGGGCTCATCAGTGCACTAGGTGCAAAAGATGTTCAGATTACCACTGAAAGTGAGATGACCACAACATGGACTACTCTTAAAGGAATTGAATCGGATTCTATAATTAAATACATGCTTGAAAAAAGCGATAATTTCTTAGCAGAGCAGATGTTATTGCTCAATTCCAAGCATTTATACAATTCATTTGAAATTGATAGTTTAATTCAAAATCAAAAAAAAGAACTCGGAATAAAGGGTCGATGGGTTGATGGTTCTGGGCTCTCAAGATATAACCTCATCAGTCCAAAAGAGCTAACTCAGGTTTTAATACAATTTAAAAAGGAAAATTCCTTGGCATACATTCAAAAGATTTTACCAAAGCGAACACTTAGTATTGATAATACCAATGTACATTTTTATGGAAAAACAGGCTCTATGTCTGGGGTCTACAACTACGTCGGCCTAGTGCAAACCAAAAAAAAGAACGAGGTTTTTTTCGCCTTATTTCAAAACAATGCACTTGAGGGCAGAGTGCTCAGAAGAAGGCTTAACGCTTATTTAAAGTGGGTTTACCTTCACTTTTAATCAGATGCCGTCGCCATCTAAAATGTTGCCTAAACCACCTAAAATACTACCCTCTCCCTTTCGGCTTCCTCCGGCATGAGGCACTGCAGCAAATACGCGACTCGCTAATCGACTAAAAGGCAAGGACTGAATAAATACCGTGCCAGGCCCTTTAAGGGTAGCAAAGAATAATCCTTCTCCACCAAAAAGGGTGTTTTTAATTCCTCCTACAAATTCAATATTGTAGTCTATGTTTTGGGAGAAACCTACGATACATCCTGTATCGACCTTCATCACTTCACCAGGCGCCAGTACTTTATGCGCTAAAGTTCCTCCTGCGTGCACAAAGGCCAGGCCATCTCCTTCGAGTTTTTGCATAATAAAGCCCTCACCTCCAAAAAATCCTCTTCCAAGTTTTCTTGAAAACTCAATTCCCACAGAAACGCCTTTAGCAGCGCATAAAAAAGCATCTTTTTGACAAATGAAGCGATTGCCGTGCTCTGACAAATCAATAGGAATTATTTTTCCAGGATAAGGTGATGCGAAACTGACCTTACGTTTGCCCGTTAGATTATTTAAAAAAACGGTCATAAACAGGCTCTCACCTGTTATTAATCGTTTACCTGCTGAAAATAATTTACCCAAGACCCCAGAATCTTGTTGACTTCCGTCGCCGAATATGGTGTTCATTTCTATGCCTTCGTCCATCATCATAAATCCTCCAGCCTCTGCAATTACGGCCTCTTGCGGATCTAATTCAATTTCTACATATTGCATTTCTTCACCGTAAATCTCGTAGTCTATTTCGTGTGCATTCATTGAAGTATATTTTTAATTCTGCTTTTGTAAAACTTTATAACTCAACTAAAAGTAAAAACTAAATTTCATTTGAAGACCCTAATTCTTACTCAGAAATAAAAATTGAGACTACCTTTAACTTGAAAAAGAAAATTGAAATGGCTTTGAAAAAAAACCTTGGCTTCATTGCTGTGGCCTTACTTTGCAGTTGCTCTAAAAAAGAAACTCCCGTAATTACAGATTCGTTTGACCCATGTGAAAATAGAATTTGTGATTTTGTGCCACTAACTTTTACTTCAGAAACTGTTTATTATCAGCAGATTAACACTGACGCCTGCGTAGAAAATGAAACGAATTATCCCAACAAAATAGGAAAATTCAGCAGCTCAAACCTCATCTCTATCGGCTGGGATTTTTATAATCCCTCTAAGGACGAATCAAGCACTATCGCCGTTCAACTTCTGAATTATGAAAAGGTCATTGGCTTTGGCGAAACCGTTTTGATCGAAGGCAGTACACCCTTTTTTCATGTTTACACCAATCTTTCTTTTGCTCCAGATGAGTTCTTTAAAGGCAATTACAGCATTCAATTACTTATCAATGATCAGGTCATCAATGAAATTAGCAGTTTTAACAATACCTGGGTTTCTCAAGGCATTAGCAGCAGCTTTAATGACATTCCATACGATTACAAGGGTAATAGAGGTGAATCTCCTCTAAGGCTTTGGATTGAAGATCAGCGAGATGATTTCAGTTCATGGTGTTTGAATTAAATCAAGAGAACACTTAAGTTGTTTTTAATTTCAGAGACCATTCAAACTTAAAGGTACAGACGAGCTCACCTTGCTCGTTATATCCATTGGAGACCAATTCTATTTTTTTCGGCTCATTATCTTGAATTAACTGCTCGAAGAGTTTTTTAATGCGGTCTCCCACCTCACAGGTAAATACAATCTTACCCACAGCTTTTTTATAGAAAAAACCCTGATTTTGGGTGACAAGCATTGAGGCTTTTACCTCATTATTTTTGATGGCCTTCATTAAAAGAATACCTGTTGAGAGTTCAGCGGCCATTCCCAAAACGGCCCAAAAAATAGACCTAAATGGGTTTTGATTAAACCAGGATAATGTCACTGTTGTTTTAGCGCAATCATCAGAAACGCTCAAAAATCGTACACCTGCAATCCAAGCAATGACCAATTTTGAAAATAAAAAATAATGCAGTTTCGTAAGATTCATAGGGAATAATAAAGGTTTGAAGATATCATTCTTTAAGCTAAATAAAAAATTATAGTACTATGTATTGCATAATACTAAATAAAACATATATCTTTGTATCAAATAGTAATTCATCAATCAATGAAAATTGAAAATACAAAGGCGCAAATGCGCAAAGGAATTTTAGAATATTGTATTCTATCAATTCTTCAAGAACATCCCCTGTATGCTTCTGAAATTTTGGCCAGACTCAAAGAAGTCAAGTTACTCGTCGTTGAGGGCACTTTATACCCTTTACTTACTCGGCTTAAAAACGCTGAAATACTTGAGTATAAGTGGGAAGAGTCAAAATCAGGTCCGCCGCGTAAGTACTACAACATTACACCGAAAGGAGCCTCTTTTTTAGCAGAACTTCACCAGACCTGGGGAGAATTAAAACAAGCAGTCAATAACGTTACAAAAAATCATTATGAACAAAACAGTTAGTATCAACTTATCTAATTTTCACTTTTTTATAGACGAGGAAGCCTATAAAATATTAAAGTCATACCTCGACCGCATTAAAGCATCTTTTGCGAAAGAACAAGGTGGTGACGAAATTTTGCAAGACATAGAAAGTAGACTTGCAGAACTCTTTAATGAACATCTCAATGACAAAGCACAAGTTATTACCCTTAAAGAGGTAAATGACGTCATCGCTATTATGGGTGAACCACAAGAATTTGAAATCGATGAAGAACCTGCCGATGAAAAACAATCAAAACGGGTTGATCACAAAAAACTCTATCGCGATGGAGAAAACGAATATATCGGAGGTGTCTGCGCCGGACTTCAGCACTATTTAGGTATTGATGTTGTTTGGATTCGTGTGATTTTCTTACTAGCGCTCATTTTTGGATCGGGTGTTGGCTTTATGATTTATATCATTTTATGGATCGTAGTTCCTGAGGCTAAAACCACAACTCAAAAACTCGATATGATGGGAAAGCCTATCAACCTCGACAACATTGAAAAGAAGGTGAAAGAGGGATTTGAAGAAGTCGAAAAAAAGGTTAAGAATGTTGATGTTAAAGAGGTAGAAAATGTAATCAAGCACAATTCATCAAAGTTTTTTAAGGTTTTAGTCTCCGCACTCTCTAAAATCGCCCAAGTTTTTGTCAAATTTATAGGTGTAATTCTCATTATCACTGGGGCTTCAGGTATCGCTGCTGCATGCATTGGACTTTTCACTTGGAGCATAATAGATCAAATGGATACCATTGGATTTGACCTTACTCAAATTTTTAACCAATTGGGCTATCAACTCGCTTGGATTTCAATCGCTGTATTCTTTTTAATCAGCGTACCAATGTACTATTTTATACACTTCGGTATGAGAATACTGAGTAGCCGTTTTAAAGGACATAAATTACTGGTGCACATTATATTAGCTGTACTGTTTTTTGGGTCAGTCTTGTTTTTATCTCTACTCGGAATTAAAGAAGTACAGGAACAGAAAACCCTTGCAGAAGTTAGTTCAGTTGAACTTTTGCAAACTCAAGCGACAGACACTATTTCATTTGAAATGCTCAATAATCACAGGAGTCTTGATTGGGATGAGGATTTTGATTTGAATTTTGATGACGTCGAGATACGCATTGATAAAGACAATAATGGATTTCTTTTTTCCGAAGAAGTAAAACTGACTTTCGGAGCTGCAAGAAACAATCAAAACCAAATTAATATTGTCAAAACTGCCAGGGGAAAAAATAAGGCCTTAGCTGAAAAACGGGCTGAAAACATTGACTATCAAATTGAATCAAACTCAAGTATCACAGTGATACCATCATTTTTCACCTCACCCATAGAAAACAAAATTAGAGGTCAAAAATTAAAACTAGGCGTTCAATTAGCTCCCAACACTTTTTTTAAGATCAACCAAAGAGTATATAATCAAATCACTTATCAGAATCGCAGAAAACTTGGTCTAACAAGAGATGAGATGATTAATCATACGCTCTTTTTCAACGATGCATATGAGTTAGAATGTGCAGATTGTAATTAAACTTCTAGTGCCGCTAAGTAGCGCTCAGCATCAAGGGCTGACATACAGCCAGTTCCTGCTGCTGTAATTGCTTGGCGGTACTCTTTATCTTGCACGTCACCACAAGCAAAAACGCCCGGTATATTTGTATGGGTAGAGCCTTCTTTAGTGAAGATATAACCTGAATCATCCATGTCAATTTGATCTTTGAAAATTGATGTGTTTGGGGTGTGACCAATAGCTATAAACAGGCCTGTAATTTCAATTTCACTCGTTGTTTGATCTTGATTGTTGATTAATCTCAAACCTTCAACTACTTGATCTCCTAAAACCTCCTCTACCTCAGTATTGTATTTTATTTCAATGTTGTCAATGTTATTAACGCGATGTTGCATGGCTTTTGAAGCTCTCATCTCATCTCTTCGAACCAACATGGTCACCTTTGTACAGATGTTAGACAGATAAGAGGCCTCTTCAGCAGCAGTATCCCCTGCCCCAACAATAGCAACCTCTTGCCCTTTATAGAAAAAGCCATCACAGACCGCGCAGGCAGAGACACCTCCTCCTCTTAAGCGCTGTTCAGAAGGAAGTCCCAAGTATTTTGCTGAGGCTCCTGTAGCGATTATCACAACCTCTGCTTCTATGGTATGATTATCGTCAACGGTTAAAATGTGCTTACCTCCAGCCTCTTTCGAAAAATCAACAGCAGTTACGCGTCCAATGCGCACTTCAGTTCCAAAACGTTCAGCTTGTTTTTGCAACTCCACCATCATGGTAGGCCCGTCAACACCATTTGGATAACCAGGAAAGTTGTCTACTTCTGTTGTTGTGGTCAACTGACCCCCAGGCTCCATTCCAGTAATAACCACCGGCTTCATATCGGCTCTTGCTGCATAAATTGCCGCAGTATAACCCGCAGGTCCAGATCCTATAATTACTGTTTTTAATTGTTCCGCATTCATCTCGTGCTCGTTTGTAATTTCTAAGCGATAAAAGTAATAAACAAGGCTCAATTGTAATGTGAAAAGTTATCAACCCTGTTTTAACGATTTACATAATTTGGCTGAGCTCGATAAGTGTGGTTCAAATCAAGGTTTATCCACTAAAATTTCCTGTGCAACACATCTTCAGTACTCGACTTTTCTTACATCATTAAGTAGGGCAATTTTCATTAAAAATTAAAATTAAAAATTTTGATGATTTACTGTAAAATACTGTAAATGAGAGCTTAATATTTTTAATTATGCTTTTGTTTACAGAAAATAGAATAATTTTTTTGAAGTTCAAGCTAAAGAATTCACCTTCACTTTTCCTACGAACCAAATTAATCTAAAACATGAAAAAAATCTTCTTTAGCGTCTTTACATTCGTTTTCGCAACAGCTATGGCGCAAGACAACAATTCAGAGGTGTCTGTGTCATCGAGTAATATGAATACGACTAACATTGCACAGGTCGGGTCACTTAACGATTCTGAGGTCATAATATCGAATGCCTCAAACATGAACAGCATTAATTTGGGTCAGTTTGGCAATGAGAACGACTCTGAAATTGAAATACAGGATAATTCGGGTCGAAATACCGTTGTAGCCATTCAAAGAGGTAATTACAATAAAATCAGAATGAAGGATTCTGATGGAATTCAAAACGATTCAGATCGAAACTTAGTTGACCTTAGACAACGCGGAAATTATAACGAAATTGAGATTGAAATAGAAGATGATTCAAATAGAAATGTGGTATATCTGCGTCAAGTAGGAGACTACAATAAATCTGATGATATTGATGTTCAAGGGGGTTCAGATCGCAACATCGCGACTATTCTTCAACGAGGAGACTTTAATCGTGCAACAGCTGACTTCTGGCAAGATTCTGACAACAACATGAGTTACCAAAGACAAATGGGCGATTTAAATAGATCTGAAATTGATTTTTATGATTCCAACCGAAACACGGTCAATGCCATTCAAAGAGGAGATCAAAATGACATCGACATTGATTTAGGAGGCTATGATGCCAGCGAATTAGGAAGAGCAGACCGAAATTATATTTCAGCACGTCAAATCGGAAATCAAAACAACGTAATCGTCGATGTGGATGACAATTCTGATAACAACACCATTTTATTAGTACAGCGAGGAAACAGCAATGACTCAGATGTCTACATTGATGAAGATTCAAATCGAAACTACGTGAACGTCTTTCAGAAAGATTTAGACAATATGTCTATGGTAGACATTGATGATAATTCAAATCGAAATACCGTTCTGATCACACAAAAGGGTGACGAAAATAGTTCTGAAGTGACTATTGATGAATATTCTAACGCCAACTATATTACCGTTTTTCAAAAAGGTGGCGATAACAGCTCTGCCGTAGATATAGGAAAAGAAGACGGTTATTCAAGCAAAAACCTGGTAAATATTGTTCAAAGAGGCTTTGAAAATGAATCAGAGGTAAGTCTTGACGATGATGCTGATCGAAACGATATAAGCGTAAAGCAAAAGGCCGACGCCAATTATTCTTTTGTAAGCGGTGAGGATGCCGACGATAATAAAGTGCGGGTAAGACAATTAGGTGATGAAAATACATCCTTTGTTATTCTGGCTCCAGGTTCAGACCATAACGATATTAAAATAAGACAAACAGGCGATAATAATGCGGCACTATCATGGAATGGCCTTGATTCCGATTACAATACAGTACGAATCACTCAAGCTGGAGAATACAGTTTAGCTATATCTGCAAATGTTTTCGGAGCTTCAAACAATACCGCAACCATTACTCAAGGTTCTGGAACGCTGGGCAATTTAGCTATCGCTATAGCTGCAGGTAATGGTAATGTGGCATCTATCGACCAAGACGCCTTCATTTACGGTGTGTTGAATGCCGGTGCTACCCTTCAAACAGGGAATCACAATTATGCAGGAGTAACCCAGCGAGGCTCCGTCAACCTGGGACTTGCCATTCAATTGGGAAATAGAAACTGGGCCGGCATTGGACAATTAGGAGCATTTAACTTCAATACGGTCGTTCAACCAGGTAATAGAAATGATGCGCTTGTCGGTCAGGCGGGAATTGGAAACTTTGCTTACACCTATCAAGAAGGAAACAGTAATGATGCGCTTGTTGGACAATTAGGTCTAGGCAACGATGCCAGGACCTTGATGTTAGGTAATCGCGATACTGCCGCTACTTTACAACTTGGCGAAGATCAATTTAGTCGAATACGATTTGAGTTGAGTTCAGAGAACACCGTCAATGTACTTCAATTGGGATTAGAAAATACCTCTAACGTTTCAATTTCAGGAGGAAGCTTCAACAGCGTTAATATTTTTCAAGCAGGATTATAAAAATTAGGTTTATTTAGGTTTATAAAAAAGTCTCGCGATAAACGAGGCTTTTTTTATTGCTATAAGCAACAGAATAGCCTTAAAAAAAGTAAGAATTATAGCACTTTCAAAAGAATTTATTTCAGCGTATTTGTAAGATTATTAACTGTGAATAAAGCCGTTTGAAGCCCTCTAAAAGCCTTTTAATAGCTTTGTGTTCAATGCCTTATTGCTTCAACGAGTAAATTGGTGTTTTAACGTATTTGAAAGTTTTTCTTTGGTTATTTCATTCATAAACTTCATCTTGCTAACACTAAAATCTAAAATGAAATACTATAATGAAAAATTTACTTTTCGGAGCTTTTGCTCTTTTCGTTTCTGTGGCGGTAGCCCAGAACAATGATTCTGAAGTGATTATTGCTAATAGTAATTCGAATTCCGTTACTGTTGCTCAGATGGGAAATTCGAATGACTCTTATGTGAAAATCAGAAAATCTTCTGACGGAAACACTGTTGGTGTTGGTCAGTTAGGTGCAATCAACGATTCAGACATTGTTATTTCTAAAAACTCAGATGGCAATACGGTATCTGCGGTTCAAAGAGGTGTCAATAATGAATTTGATATGCGCGGAGATGACGGTATTAGAAGAAATTCTGATGGAAACGTTGTCATGTCGCGTCAAAGAGGAAATAATAATGACGCTGAAGTCGAAATCGAAGATGGTTCAGACGACAATGTTTTTATGATCTTACAAAGAGGAAATGGAAATTCTATCGATGACAACGATGCAGACGATGATTCAGATTCGAATTACGGATCTATCATTCAAGTAGGTAACAGTAATGAAGCAACTCAAGACTTTAGAGATTCTTCAGACGGAAACATGGCGATGACTATTCAAAGAGGGAATAGTAATGATTCTAGCACTGACTATGAAGACAATGCTGACGACAATGAGTCTTACGTAAGACAAAGAGGAAATGGAAACGACGCAGACGTTATGATGAGAAACGATGTTAGCCAAAACTCTGCTACCAGTATTCAAAATGGAAACAGTAATGATGCTGATGTCGAGATTACTGACGGTTCTGATGAAAATGATGTAACAACAATCCAAAGAGGTAATTCAAATGACGCCGACATGGATATTGATGACAGCTCAGACAACAACGAAGTGGCATCACTTTCAGTAGGAAATGGAAACGATGTAGATGTAGATATTGATGATGATTCTGACTCAAATAATGTTGGAACGGTTCAAAGAGGAAATGGAAACGACATTGATGTTGAAATTGACGACTCCTCTGACGATAACACTGTATATATCGTTCAAAATGGAAATGGTAATGAATTCGATATGGATGGTGACGATGGTATAGATGATGATGCAGACAAAAATCATGTTTCAGGTAGACAAGTTGGAAATGGAAACTACGCTGAAGTAGAAATTGAAGATGGTTCTGATAAGAACACTGTTTCTGTTGTTCAAAGAGGAAACGGGAACTCTATAGACGATGTTGAAATTGATAATGATTCTGACAAGAACGTTGTTTCAATCGTTCAGAGAGGAAACGGAAATGACGCTGATACTGAGATAGATGATGAATCAGACAAGAATACGGCCTCAACAAGACAAGTTGGAAATTCAAATGAATCTGAACTTAGACTTGATAACGATGCTAATAAGAATACAGTAGGTGTTTTACAAAGAGGTAATTCAAACTATTCTAGAGTTAGAGTTCTAGATTCAGACAAAAATACTGTGTCAGTTGCCCAGCTTGGAAATAGTAACGATTCTGAATTAAGAATTGATGATGATTCTGACAAGAATACCGTAGGTCTTACTCAACGTGGTAATTCAAACACCTCAGACATTGTTATAGATGATGATTCAAACGGAAATGAAGTGTACGTGCTCCAAAGAGGTAATTCTAATGATTTAGATATGGAAGGTGATGACGGTATTGAGCGTGATTCAGATGACAACTTTGTTCTTGCTGCTCAAGTAGGAAACAGTAATGATCTTGAAGTTGAAATTGAAGATGATGCTGACTATAATACTGTAATTGCTTTACAAATGGGTAATGGAAACTCTATCGATGATATTGAAATAGATGATTCAGATTACAACTTTATTGCCGCTGCACAGGTTGGTAATAGCAATAAAATGAATTTAAATGCTGAGAATAATGCTGACAAAAATGCGATTTTGGCTTTACAGGTTGGAAACTCAAACGAGATTGACGTGGATGTTGATAATGATTCAGATGACAACTTAGTTGCTGTTGCTCAAATGGGTAATAGTAATAATTCTGAAGTAGACATCAGCAATGGTTCAGACAACAATACAGTAAGTAATGCTCAATATGGAGTAAATCATGATTCAGATATTGATTTAGATTATGATTCAGATCATAACTTTGCAAGAGCTGTACAAAGAGGAAATGGACAAATGTCTGTTATTGAATTAGATGACTCTAATGGTAATGATATCATCGTTAGACAAAGATCTTCAGATAACTGGTCAGGTGTTTTCGCTGATTCAGCTGATGACAATAAAGTCAGAGTTAGACAATTTGGTGATGAGAATATCTCACTAGTTATTTTAGCTCCAGAAGCAGATGATAATACTGTTAAAGTGAAGCAAACTGGAGACAATAATGCGGCTGTTTCTTGGAACGGTTATGATTCAGATGATAACACAGTAAAAATTTCTCAAGCTGGAGAATTTAGTTTAGCAATCTCTGCAAACATCATGGGTGCTTCAAACAATACAGCTACTATTACTCAAGGTTCTGGTACTCAAGGTAACCTTGCACTTGCAGTTTCTGCAGGTAATGGAAACGTAGCTTCAATCGATCAAGATGCTTTCATAGAAGGTATATTAAATGCAGGTGTTACACTTCAGTTAGGTAACCACAACTATGCAGGTGTAACTCAAAGAGGTTCATTAAACTTAGGTGGAGTTATCCAATTAGGTAACAGAAACTGGGCTGGTTTAGGTCAACTTGGAGCATTTAACTTCAATCTTGCAGTTCAAGAAGGAAACAAAAATGACGCTTTAGTTGGACAAGCTGGTATCGGCAACTTTGCTTACACACTTCAAACTGGAAACAGAAATGCTGCTCTAGTTGGACAGTTAGGTCTAGGTAACGACGCTAGAACTTTAATGCTAGGTAATCGTGACGCTGCCGCTACACTTCAAATCGGAGAAGACAACTTTAGCCGTATCAGATTTGAGTATAGCTCAGAGAATACAGTTAACGTTCTTCAATTGGGAACTGGAAACACATCAAATGTTTCTATCTCAGGAGGAAGCTTTAACAGTGTTAACGTATTACAAGCTGGAATGTAATTCATTTAGATTTTACACAACCACAATATAGAAAAGCCCTCGCCCAGCGAGGGCTTTTTGCATTTATACCATAAAGTGGTGAAGGATTAAAAATTGGGATTATCCTATATTTGTAGTAAATCGTTTTAAATGAAAAGAAAGTTCTTTACCTCCCTAATTATATTTTGTTTTGGGATCTCCTTATCGGCTCAAGAAATTGTTCAATTAGATGTACAATCTTTTCTAAATCAACTCTCAGAACAAAAAGGAACCTTAGTTGATGTACGAACAACGGCAGAATTTAATCAAGGACATATAGATGAGGCCATACATATCGATTTTTTGCAGTCTGCGCGATTTGATCAAAAATTTAGCGAAATCGATAAGTCTGCCCCCGTTTTTCTTTACTGTGCAGCTGGAGGACGCAGTAATGCCGCAGCTCAAAAGTTAAAAAATATGGGGTTTCTAAAAATTTATGACCTCAAAGGAGGTTATAGCAATTACACAAATACAAAATCTAAAAAATGAAATTGAAAATTACCAGTATTGGCGTTTTAACGCTGCTTCTTTCACTAACATCGCTTAACGCTCAAGAGTACGATATCAACAACAACTTTGGTCTTTGGAATGAGGTATTTATAACTAAAAAATTTGACAGCAAGTGGAGTGCTACTAATGAATTTCACTTTAGGTCTGGAAAATTTGCAGCACAAAGAGATCAAATATTGATACGTCCCAGTCTGAGTTACCAATTTGATAACGGTATTAAGTTCAGCAGCGGTTACACCTATATCGAAAATTACAACTACGAGGGTTCAGGTCGCGCCCCCAAAGCCATTGAAAATAATATGTGGGAGCAAATATCCTATCGAATTCCCTTCAAAGGTTTTTCAGTATTCCAATGGATTCGTCTCGAGCATCGATGGACCAATGGATTTAAAAACAGATTCAGATATCGTTTTGAAGTTAGCAAGCCACTCGGAGAAGTATTCAAAACACCAGTAAGTGCTTTTGTTCTAAACGAACTCTTTATAGTGCACAACAAAAAATTAAGACCTTTCTCTGTAAATCAAAATTGGGTTTACATGGGATTCGATTTTAATCTGAATAAAAATCTTAGGCTCAGAACGGGGTATCACAACATTTACATCCCTTCAAGTCTAACTTCCGCAGAAAATCGACATATCTGGGAAACTTTTCTATTTATCACACTTTAATAAAAACGTTATGAAAAATTACCTTTTACTTGCCCTTTTTGCAATAGGGCTATCAACAAGCGCTCAAGCTCAAAAATTTGCTGGACTCGATAAAAGTCCTCTTGATGTAACTTATGCACGTCAAAGCAGAAATGCTCAGCCCGATGCTAAGATTGTCTATAGCCGACCGCAGCTAAAAGGCCGTGAATTATCTCAACTTGCTCCTAACGGTAAGGTTTGGAGAACCGGGGCAAATGAAACTACAGAGATTACTTTATACTCCTCAATGACAATAGGAGACCAAACACTTGCTCCAGGCACATATTCTTTATTCAGTATCCCAGGAGAAGAAACATGGACTCTTATTTTCAACGAACAACTTCACACTTGGGGTGCTTATACCTATGACCAAAGCAAAGATGTTTTAAGAGCAAAAGCAAGTGTTTCAAGTTCAAACGATGCTATTGAAGCCTTTTCAATCAACTTTCAACCTTCAGATAAAGGATACACCCTTCACATGGGCTGGGGTAAGAAAATAGCTTCAATTAGTCTTGAAAAGTAGTAGGAAAAACACCTAAAAAGTGTATTTCATAGATTTGATATGCATTTCATCGATTATTTGTGCATTTCATCGATTATTTTTCTTTTTTCGATGAAATGCATTTTGAAAATGAAAAAAGCTATTACTTTAGCATTAAAATCAAATCAATGGATCCCAAATCTGTCAATCAATCAAACAACGCAATTGCATTAGTGAGCATCTCATTAATGTTTGTGGGTTTAG
>Ga0213864_10000316_pt1 | contig 21789 bp, 28 predicted proteins | sample PICome_5_FD_160078 | JGI IMG/M metagenome (GOLD analysis project Ga0213864, IMG submission 160078) | Coastal seawater microbial communities near Pivers Island, North Carolina, United States - PICO247 | ecosystem: Environmental > Aquatic > Marine > Coastal | place: USA: North Carolina... | reverse complement strand
TTGGTTAATCTGTCTTTCTCTCCCCATAGTTTTTTCTCTAACGTCAGTCATAAACTTATCTAACATATCTGCACCTGCATTAGATGAACCATTACCTAAAGCTGATACAACGTCAGCAGGTAACACGTACTCGTCTCTACTTAATAAAGCAGGTTGTTTGTTTTCAATACTAAAAGGTATACTATCTGACATACCATCACCATTACCTTTTACCATACCTTCAAAATAAACCTGCCCATCCCCCATGTCTGCAATTTTTTCTGCACCCTCTGTAATTGACTCTAGTGCATCTTCCAGACCACCACCATTCTTAGCACCTAGTATACCACTTAAACTACCTGTAACTGCAGGTGAATAACTAGGGTCAGTAAATTGTAAAGGTGCTTGAGTTCCTTGCATTGCACCTACGATTCGTGAAGCAGACAAATCTCTATCTGCATATTGAGGGTTCATGTTTTGTAGTTTACCTGTTGAAAATTCTTGTTGAACTGTTTCAGCATCTTTAACTTGTTCAGGTATTCCTTGTTGTTGTAATTCTAAAGCTGCATCTGCGTATGATGAACCTAAACTTCTTCCAATGCTTCCTCCTAATTTTTCAGGGTCAGTTAATGTTTCTAAACCTTTATCAACTAATCCTGATATACCACTTTTTAATGTATCACTAAAACTTGAACCAAGCTGTTCTGGTATATTTTCTGCAGCAACTCTAGCTATATCAGTGGCTCCCATTAATCCTGAAGAAAGAGGTTCTCCCATTATTGTTGTACCAAATTGTGGACCTACTCTTGCTGCCATAGGTACAGATTTAGCAGCTTCTGAAGCAACTTTAGTTCCAGCTTCTGCACCTGCTTGAACTCCTTTTTTCACACCTTCTTCAGCAAACTTACTTAAACCTGCTCCTGCCATTTCACCTAACTTACCACCTGCATAAGTTGTTAAACCTGCTAGAGCAATATCACCAAAGTCTCCACCTTTAGCTGCAGTATTAGCCATAGAATAAGTAACACCTGCTGCTGGTCCACCAATTAATGTAGCTCCAATAGGACCTATAATATCTCTAAATACACCACCAATGCTACCAAGGAATGCTTCAGGTAAACCAGTATTAGGATTTTTAGTTAGTACACCTAATGATGCTAAACCTTTTACTTCAGGCTTAGTCATATGTACTAATTCAGTATCACCATAACGACCTTGCATCTTCATCAAGTTAGATATTCCTTGTAATGGTGGAGCTGTCATTTTATTTTGCATCATTATCCTATATACCTTTTCATAATTTCGTTCATATTATTATATCCTGTTTGTGGCTGATTTACAATAGGTTCAGCAATTAAACCCTGTATTCCTGATGCACTTGGTGAAGTATACTTACTTCTTATATCATACTGTCCTTGTAAAGCATCTATTAATTTTTGTTTTTTATCGTACTCTGGGTCACCTGCTACTGCTGCTCTCTCACTCGTGTCTATAATTTTTTTACTACCTACTTGTCTATACATAGGACCTGTATAAGTTTGACCACCTATAGCAGCTTGAGGTGTCCTAGGTTTAGCATAAAATTGTTGCCCATATAATCCAGTTTGTTTTTGTAATCCTGAAGGTAAACCTGATACAATTTTACTTGGTTTTTCAGGACCATAAATAGGTCTTGCATAACTCATTTCATATTGAGGAACCATTCTTTCAGAAGTTTCAGTTACAGTTAAATCTTTTAATGCCTCTTTCTCTGCAGCTATCTTATCTAATATACCTTGTAGTCCTGTTGATTGTGAAGTAGGTACTACACCAGTTCCTTCAGTATATCTTTTTAAAACATCTTGAACTGTATTACCAACAGATGTTGATTGAGGAGTATATTGCTCAACTAATTCTTCATTAACTTCTGCAGGTTGTGCAGCTTGATTTTTTAATTGTCTCAGCTGTTCACCAAATAAAGTTTGCATTGCTGCTTGTGCGTAGTTTCCACCTGCTCCCATAATTACTCCTAATGAAAATCAACCCAAGCACTTCCAGTATATCCCTGGAACTTTGAAGTTGAAATGTTAAATCTTATATCACCTGCTTGAGGGTTAGGTACATTTGCTGTATCGTCCACTCTTGCAACTCTTATTGATTCTCTAGCTTGTTCCTGAATAATCTGTGATGTTAATTCAGTTGTTAAAGAATCTGCCCATTGTTTTACAATGTCAAATATAATCTTTTGTTCTCTTGTTGTTAATACCCCAAACGTATCTCTTAGTTCAGGAAAAACTGTAGCTTTATTTGTTGCCATTATCTCATCCCATCTGAGCCTATGTCAAGTCTTACAGTACCATATCTCCAACTTGTACCTGTTGTTGAAGTTGCCACTCTTATCTTTGCCTGTCTTCCTCTGGCTCTCATTGATATTTTACTTGTAGTAGGTTCAACAGTAAAAGGTCCTTTTAAAACTGAGTCAGTTGCATTTGGGTATCTTTTAGTTGTAAGTTGTAAATTAACTTGACCTGATGTACCTGATACTTCATTATTAATTGTTAAATCAGGAACCATTCTATCAATAAACATTATCTCATTTCCTTCAGACATATCAAAATCTGCTGACTCTACAAAAGACTCAATACCATTTCCATTTGCAGTATAAATACCTTCAGGCTCATTGTCATATAAATATGAATCACCATCATCTTCACGACCAGTTGTAATTGTGTTTGCAAATACACCTTTATCTGCAAAGGTTGTAAAGTGTGTAGAACCATATACCCAATAGTTTTCATTTGGATTAAATGTTACATATCTATCACATTCAGTTGCATTCTTAGAACAGTACAACCATGTTATCTCTTTAAACTGTGAATTAACACCTGCAAATATTTTATCTGACTGGTCTAAATTAATATCGTCAAAAACAAATCGTCTTACTGTACATGGTAAATTTTTAACTGTACCATCAAACACATAAAAGTTTGCAGTACCCATCCAATAAACTCTACCATCAAAATCTTTAGCTGCATGTAAACCTACTGCACCACAGTTTGTACCTATCTCATTAAAACCAAAAGTAAATGGTGGTCCTATAAATTGCATTGTGTGTGCAGACTTATCAGTTAAAATAATTATATTATTTCTACTACGAGCTGCTGCTACAATTCTATTACCTGAACCTAGTATAGCTTCACCTGAAGTTGAACTTACTGAAGGTGTCCAGTTATTAAAATTATTTTGATTTGACCATCTAACTAATAATGGATTAAATACACCACTTGTAAATTCATTTGTTCCCATACAAATTAAATGTCTATCTTCTTGAGAAACAATTAATGTATTACTTACACTTGGTGCTGCACTTACTTCAATTGCTCTAGCTTCAGTACCTGCAGAAGTTTCCCAATAATAAACACGACCACTTCTTAATCCTGCTACTAAGTCTTCACCCCACGTATCTAACGTCCACTGTCTTGGTAATATAGTTATGTCTGATTGTGCTTTTGGTTCTCCATAACCACCTTGACCATAATAACCTGCATTCCAACCTAAACCTGCTACTGCTGTTGAAGTACCTACTGGTAATAAAAAGTTTATAGTTACGTCACCAGTTGCTGCTGATGTAGCTGCTGCAGTTGTTGAGGATAACACTTCAAATGAATTACTATCAATAACACTAACTTTAAAATCACTACCACTTGTAAAAAATATATTACCACCAATAGTAGCTGCCATTGATGTAAATTCTACAAAGTCTCCAGTGGTTAAATTATTAGCTGTACTTACTAAAACTTTTGTACTACCTGCTGTAGTTGTTAAACCATTTGTTACAGTAACTGTTGAGGTAATAGGAGTAATGTCATAATTAACACCACCAAAATAAGTATAAAGTTTTGATTCAGTTCCAAAAGCTGCCCTCTTTAATGTATCATTATCAGTCCAACTAATTAAATCTCTACCAGTTCCTTCAAAAGAAGTATTAACTTTAAAGTTCCAACCACCTATATTTTCAGGTTTACCTGCTCTAAATCTAACTCTATTACCATCATACCATTTACCTTGTTCTGCATATTGAGTTGACTCTCTGTGAAAGCCTGGAGCAAAGTCAAGTTTAAGTAGCTGAAGCTGTGTTTCTGTTGACATTTAAACTCCTATGATAAATTAAGTATTGATGCTACATCTACTGATGATACTTCCCTTACTTTGTAAATTAATAAATCTACTGCACTTGCATTTGTTGTAAGTGTGGGTGCAGTTCCTCCTGCAAAATTATAAGCATCTCCATATGACATTGTACGACTACCAGTGCCATCTTGAATAACTCTGATTGTACCACATTGTCCAATCTTTGCATTACTTGGATTTAATAATGTTGTAGCTCCAGTTAATGTAACTGCAAAATCATTACCAGTTGATAAGTCTAAAGCTAATGATGTAGCTGCAGATAGTGAAACAATAGGTGTTCCTACTGCTCCTGCAAAAGTTACAGATGATGAAGCAGATACAGCAGCACTAAAAGTTGCTACTGAAGTAAATGTTGCAGTGCCTGAAGTAATTACGTCACCAGTAAAAGTTGTTGCACTTGTAAATGTTTTAGCACCAGTGATTGATGAATCTGTTGAAGTTTGTACATAACGAACATCTGCACTTGATACTGGAATTAAATTAGCATCACCAGTACCAAAGTCTAACGTAGCTGCTGTACCCAAACCTAAACCTGTAGTGTCAGCTCCAGTAAATACATTTGTACCATCACAAATAAATGGACCAGTACCACCTTGAGTTACTGTTGTTTTTGCAGTTGTTGCTGCAGTTTTTAAAGTTATGGGATATGAACCTGAAGTATTATTTTTTACAAAATAAATTTTAGATACTGAGGGGATTGTAATGTCAACACTAGATGTTAATGTTCCTTGAAGTTCAAGAATTGCACTACGAGCTTGGTCAGCAGAACCATTATTAGATGATAAGGTTATAGCTGAACTACATGAAACAATCGTATAACCTGCGACTGCATCATCAACCAAATCAATTACGTTTTGATTAAGTACAGTACCCCATGTTCCTGAGTTTGCTCCATTATCTTGCTTCTCAAGTCTAATCCTTGACGTAAATGTTGCCATTTAATTTTCCCCTATTCTGTTGGTGGTTCACCAAAATTATATAATATTCCACTTGCTATTGTTGTTGAAACAGTATTATCCTCTGCAGTTACTTGTGCATAAACTACATGTAAATCTTTTAATGCACCCACTGAAGTTACAGCAGACACTGCAGTTTTCATCTCTGCAGCTTTAGTTCGTACACCTGTTCTATACGTTGACCATGCATCTGGAACTGATACACCAGTTTCCATTTCTCTTACCACCATCCAGTCTGATGGTTGTAATAAATCATAAGCACGTTTATCAATATCCATTTTATATTGAGATATTAAACCAGTCTGTATTGTTGGATTACCTTCACTATCATTAACTACGTTACCATCTTCATCTGTAACTGTAACGTCAGCTATTTCATGTGCAGTTGAACTTATAGTTTCAGTAACAACTCCATTACTAAAACTGTAGCTTGCAGCTCCATTTTTATAAAATCTATTATCAGCAGGTGTTGCCTGAGTTACTGGATAAAAACCAATATTAGCTAACTCTGCTTTTGACCAATTACTAAATATACTTGCAGGATGCTGAGTACCATTATTATCAGTTACAGCTTTAGCACCACTGAAGATTTCAATAACTTGGTCAGCTTTTACTTTTGCCCACATTATATTTCTCCTTATGTTATTGTGTTAATTAATATTATAAACTATTGTTACTTTAAATACAACCCTATCGTGCAGTTACAGGACTCGTTCCGTCCCCAACGAATGGATGTTCAGCAAATGCCATATAATAATATGGAGAATATGATGTATTGTTTGTTGAAGCACCATAAACTGAACTATCATTTCTTATTTTAAAACCATTACTTAAAAAGTCTACTTTGAATTGTACTGTAAATTCAACTTGTGGGTTATCTATTGTAACACCATTAATTACTGGATTAAAAGTATTTCTTGTAGCATCCATAATGTACCAAGAAATAGCACCATTTGCTTTAATAATTAAAAATTTTGGTTTAAATCCTAAATACACAAACGGACCATCTGCCGAATTATTAGCACTATATTTTCCAAATTTACTAAAACCTTCTACTTCAATAAAACAATAGGCAACACAGTTTGCAGAAGTTGCAATAGATGCACCAGCCCTTAAACTAAATGTTGTTGCAGTTGTTGCACTAGGGTACATAGCAATTCCAGGGTTTGGAGCATAAGAAGCACCACTTGTATTTAAAAATAATGTATATTGATTTCCATATGTGTCAAAAACATCTTGGTGATAAAAAGCCCAACCACTTGTAGAATCAGTTCTTTTAAAAAAAAATACTCTTGGTGCTACACTTAATCCGTGTCCAACTGTAAAATCTTGTGTAGAAGATGGTGTCGTAAATTCTACAATAGAAAATCCAGCAGTGGTATTAGCCTGAACAGTTGAGGTAATTGAACCATCAGTATTTGTTTCAGTAGTTCCTCCATTTGCCACCCAGTTCCAAGTTACAAAAGATTCACCAGATGTATTAATTGCAACATTATCTTCAATTTGTTGACCACCAGCTAAAAATCTTTGCAAACCACCTGTAACTGTAGCTTCAGCAGTTGTTGCATTAGGTGGTAAAACTAATTGTTTACCTCGTGAACTATCGTATAATTGGTGATTGTCAGTAGAATCTCTGTTCTTCGTCCACACTAATCCACTTATGCCTTTAGCTGTTTCAGGTAGGTTGTCTTGTTGTAAAGCAGAAAAACCAGTTGGAGCAGTATAAGCTAAAGACTTCTGACCGAAGTTTACGTCTAGTGTATTATTTTGAAATACATTAAATGCTATTTGAAATTCACTTGCTTTTGAACTCATATCAAAAAATGAATTTGTTCCATTAGCTGGGTCACCACTTAATACCCAAGTATTATTAATAGCAAACCATATTTTACCTTGCTTAATAGCAACACCAATAACATCATTTGATGCATGAGAAACACTTGTTGTTACATCAGTTGAGCCACCTAAAACTCGCCAGTATTGATTTGACCCACCACTTCCTCTTGATGCAATTCCATAAGAATTAGAGCCACCATAAGCTGAAGCAGACAAAGCATTTTGTGATGATATAAGACCTATATTTATATTATCCGTAGAACTACCAACATTTTTAGCTTCAAAATAATAACCATTACTATCGTTACTATTAATTAAAAAGGTTGCTCGCCTAACACCATATACACCACTACCAGTTCCAGCTATTTTTAAATTTCCTTCAGATAAAGTTGCAGTTCCAGCAGTTGGATTAGCTGCCAATGTCGCATGATTCTGTGTAGGACTACCAGTAGTCTGGTCTGTACTAGCTAAATTATTAGCAGTTAAATCGTATGTATTCCCACTCGTATCATCTCCAAGTGCTGAGCTATCACCAAACTCCAATCTAAAACCATTCGTGCCATAAGTAATACCACTTAATGTTTTAGGTATCCATCTGCCAGTTGAGGTGTCGGTCAAGCCAAAGGTTGATGGTGTTAATGCTGTGCCATCTACATAGTTTACTTCTGCCATATAACAGTTTAAATCTTGATAACCATTACCACTAGGCATACCACCTACATTAAGTTCTTGACCTGAAGCATTTATATAAGTCAAATCTGTATCTTTAGTTAAACTTGACCTACTATCAATGTTAAAACTAGTTTCTTCTTTTCCATCAATATAAATTTTTAATCTATCTGCAGCATCTGTTTGAGTTACATCTAGTGCCCACATTATATGATACCATTTTGAACTATCTTGCAAATACCTATTTGTTCTTAATATAGTTGAACCATTATGATACCAGTCCAATCTTCCTCTGTTTTGCCAAAACATAAAATGAGAACCTGAAGTCCAGCTACCATTACCTTGTTCTAAAATACCACCATAGTTTGTAAATAAATCTGAAGATGTTGAAAAAGGTCCAGTAAATTTAATCCAAGCACTAAAAGTTGCAACTTGTTTATTACCTGCTGACATACTTGCTTTTCTTAAATAATGACCTGCACTACTAGTTACATTATTAAAAATACAACTATTATCTATCGTGCCATTATCTGTAAACGGTACGAACTTACCGACCCTCTGCCCAGCTCCGTTGCCTTCGTAGATTATCGGAAAGAAATATTCTTCGCCATTTGGTATTGTTGGTGTTGCCATATTAATCAGCTCCTAAATTCTTTGTACATAATGCTAGTGCACCACTTGGTACAGCATATTTAAAGTTTCCATGTCCATTTGCATCAGCATTACCTCCAGCAGTTACTGCACCATTAAATGTAGAATCCTGTCCAAAGTTAAGTGTTGCTAGTGATGCACCATCTGCACCAAAAAATAATATAGGTTTATGTAGCACTCCACTCAAAGTATATGTTGGAGATGTTGTATCAAAATCAACAGAACCATATGCACTACCATCTTTTGTAAATGTCATTGTATTGTTGTCAAAGTCAGTAGTTACTCCAATCGTAACACCTTGTCCAAATGGAGTAAGACCAGTTGTTGTTAAACTACTTAACCCCCAAACCCAATATGAATAAGCACTTGTTGTATGTCGTTGATTTATTCCTATTTCTTTCCAACTACCTGCTGAATCAGTTGCTGTTTCTGCATTTTCTAATTCAATAACACCAAAGGCAAGAGCATTACCTGCTGGATATGTATTTGTATAAACTTCATAATACCATTTACCACTACTGACTGCCATAGTGCCCATTCCATAAGATTGAACAACACCATCTCCATTTTCAGTAACTTGTAGATTTACACCAGTTACATTTCTAACAGCATAAGAACCATAAGCTGGTTTATCTACTGGGTTTAATACACAAAAATTATTGCTAGGTGTGTCAAAAACTTGGTCGTGTGCTGCAAGTCCACTTGTCGTGAAATCATTATTATTACCTGAACTATCATTACCTAAATCTGAAGAATCTTGACCTTTAATATGAAAACCATTAGTGCCAAATGTAAGACCACTTACGTCTTTGGGGACCCAAATTCCTGAACTATTGTATTCACCAAAGCTAGATGGGTCTAGTGCTTGTCCATCTATGAATACAATTTCTGCAAGGTAGCCATCAAGATTTTCACCAGAATTTCTAAAACCAATATAATGTGCTTGAGTATTATTAATAGTATATTCTGTATCTTTTGCTGGATAAGTTATACTAGCAAAATCCGTTATTCTTTGCCCATTTTTATAAAGACGAAATCTTTCTGAAGCAACATCATTTGTTGTATCTAAAACTGCTTGAAAATTATACCAAGCTGAAGTATCTCTAAATTTTTCTGATGTTTGCACATCATTTGCTGCACCTGCATAAACAACATTTATACCATCAATTTGTGTAGAGTTATGGTTTGATAAAATTGAAAATGCTGTTGTTCCAAAAATAGGTTGCCTTTGGTTTGTCCCTATTGTTGCAGCACACAAAGCACCTCTTTTCCACCACCAACTAAATGTCCAAGTTGTTCTACTACTTGCTGAACTTGGTGTTCTTGACATTGATGCATTCTCAGCTTGGTTAAATCTAATTGATTGGTCTATTGTATGTACAGGAGTAGTTGTTGATTGAGCTGCTGCTCCTGCTAATAAATTATTATTAAATATACTCATTAAGCTGTACTCACATTTAATGTGGCTATTGCATGTACGTTACTTGACGTAAATGTAATATAGTCAATTCTATCACATGCACTTGCACCTGTTGATAATGTTGGAGCAGTCCCACCAGGGAATTTATAGTTAGCTCCAAATGATAAAGTTCTACTACCAGTTCCGTCTTGTATTACAAATATACTTCCTGTCTGACCTGGAACACAGTTTGTAGGATTTTCTAAAGTTCTGTTATCTGTTAATTGTACTGCAAAGTTTTGTCCATCATTAAAGTTAATAGCAATACTTGTACCATCTGTTAAACTTACAATGTCAGCTACTGCAGCTCCATCCATTCTAATTCGTTTACCAAGAGTTGCTGAAGTATTTGCACCTAATGCACTTACATAAACTGACTGAGCAGATACTGTACCTGTTATTGTACCACCTGCTAGTGGTAAATGATTAGCAATACTTGTAGCTAGTGCTGAAGAAACTGTAGCTAATTCTGCACTTGTTGCAAAGTTACTACCATCTCCTAATATTGTATTTATACTTGTAATGGCTGCTACGTTGGTAGCTATATCAGCTTTGTTTACAGATGTTAATACTGATACTGCAGCTATATTAGTATTACTATTACCAATACTTGTTGCTAATGCTGATGATACAGTTGCTAACTCAGCACTTGTAGCAAAATCTAAATTATCAACTACAGTATTAATACTTGTAATAGCTGCTGTATTTGTTGCAATATCAGCTTTGTTAACTGAAGTTAAAACTGACACTGCAGCTATGTTTGTATTTGAATTAGCTATTGAAGTTGCAAGTGCTGCAGATACTGTAGCCAATTCAGCAGACGTTGCATAATTACCACCATCACCTATAATTGCATTAATAGAAGCAATAGCTGAAACATTTACTATTATATCAGCTTTATTAACTGATGTCAAGGCTGAAACATTTGCAACAACTGTATTAATTGAAGTTATAGAATCTAAATTAGTTTTAGTTAATGCAGATACTGCTGCAACATCTGATGCAGTTGGAACTGCTGTACCACCTACATAAACATTTGTTCCTGCAAAAACATTAGCTGCAGATACATCACCTGTAAATACTGCTGATGTACCACTAATAGGAACTGAAAAAGTTGCTGCTCCTTGAGGAACAACCAAACCTGTTGAAACTGAAACTGTACCAAATGATTGGTCAGCATCTAAATTTAAAGTACCACTTGTATTTACAGTTGTTGACGTAACACCATCAACAGTTGCATTAAGTCCTGTTCCTGCAACTACTGCATTTACTGTACCACCTTCAGCAGAAGGAACATTTACTAAACCTGAACCATCACCTACAAAAAATGCTGCTGATACTGTACTTACAATTGTTGCATTATTAGCTTTTAATGTAGTTGCACTTACAGTAGCTGCATTAAAATCAGTAACACTCATTGAGGAAACTGTCATAGTCCCTGCAACATTTAATGAAGTTGCTGAAACTGCTGAAGCACCAAAATCTTGAATATTACTTATTGTACTTGTTAAGGCAATACCTGTATTACCTGCAACACCATCATTGTTAGTAATGTTAATACCATTACCTGCAGAAAAACTTCTTTTATAAACATCAGTACCTGAAACAACTACATAACCTGCACCACCTGTAATGTCCACAATTGCATTTAAAGACGATACAGTTGCAGTTAGATTTACACCACCTATTGCAAAAGTACCATTAACATTTAATGTAGAGTTGTTGAGTTGTAAAGGTGAGTCTGCATTGTCACCTGACTGAATAGTCCTTAGAGTTGTAGTAATTCCTTCATTAGCTGAAGTCTTTACTTGCATTAATCGCTTATATGAATTTGATATTTCTTGTCCAGTTAAATCAGGCATTTGTGTTACTCACTAAGTTCCAAAATTGGGACGTTGCTTCCCAGTTAGTATTCTGATTTGCCCAAGTAGTCAAAGCTTCATTTTGAGTAGGTCTTGGGTTTCTAATCGTTTCATCATCTTTTACATTTGGTGCTTTATTTTGTGGATGATTATTTTCATCATATGCACCATCAAAATCAGTAGGACAAACTAATAAGCCATAAGAATTTAACTTCATAACATTATGAGGATAAACAAATCCACATATATCACATACTGCTTTTGCTCTTTTACCTACTGCCATTATACACCTATAATTGTTTAAATGGAATAGGTTGACCTAATTTATCTAAAATTAATTCACCATCAACACTACCCACCATTTTCTTTTCACCTCTTGTAGAATACATTACAGGTTTTACTTCTTTACCTTCGTACATTCTTTTTTTATTCTGAGATATTAATCCTTTTCTTTTTTTTACTGCCATTATATTACACCCATCTTAGGTGTAATGTAAAGTGATGCACGTTCTTTATCTTCAGTCATTGCAAAGCCAAGTCTTTCTTCGTACTCAGCTTTTAAAAACTTTGCTCTTGCTTCAGTTATTCCTGGTCTTTTTAATGACATATAATATGCTAGACCAGTTGTTAATGCAGGTAAAAATCTTCTAGGCATATCTGCATTTTGTATTGCAGATTTATTTACGTCCTGCATATAATCAATCTTTTCAATTTTTAGTTTATCAGTATTAACATCTGATAATGACCATAGATGTAATTGTACATTATCACCAAATCTTTTAACTGCATATTGTGAAGGTCTACCTGTTTGTCCTTTATTAGGAACTTTTAAATACTCTTCATACGATATACGAGTCATTTCTAAATCTGTATTATCTCTATTGACAACAACTTGCATTATGTCACTTACATGACTACCTAAACTTACTTGAGATGTACTTGCAGCAATACTCACAATAGTTGTATTTGTTGTCCATAAACAAACACCTCTATTTTGCCAGTCATTTAATATAAGATTAATTGAACGTCTAGCACTTCTTGGTTCTTCACCAAGAGTTACTTCACCACCAATCATCTCAGTAGCTTCCTGTATAACGTCACCTATTTCTAAGTTAAAGTCATAAGTGCCTGACGTATTATTCGTTGCCATTTATTTAACCTCTCATTACTTTACCACCACCACGTAGTGCTACACCCATACCTCTACCACCTTTACGACCACCTGTATTATAAGGTCCCTCCATAAATATATCTCTAGGGTCAATTGGTCTTGCTCTTTTTTTTGGTTTTTGGTCAACTTTTAATTTTTTAATTTTTGTAGGTTTTTTAGTGTTAAGTCTACCACCAGTATTTTTACGTAATAATTTAGCTTTATCTCTAGCTTCACCTTTTGTAATAATACCTTCTTCAACTAATTTTTTTATTTTGTCAGCTTCCTTATTCATCTCATCCATTTGTGCTTTTAATCTTGGATTATTTTTAGTAGTCTGAAGATTTTGTTGTGTAGCTTTTTTTTCGTACTGTTTTTTATCTCCTATTTTAAGACCTTGAATTTTATTTTTTAAAGTTTTAATAAGATTTTTTTTACTAATAGGAAGAGATTTACCTACAGCTTTATACGTATCTACTATAGTATCAACTTTATCTTGTAATGTTGCAATCTTTTTAGAAATCTTAGTAGGATAATCACTATATTTACCATGTGTTTTTGTTTTATCTATATTTTTACCATAACCTGATTGTTTTTTATCTGATTGAAAAAATTTACCCATTATTTATATCCTTTCCCAAATCCTCGTAAAGCAGCTCCAGTACCTCTAGGTGCACCAACTCTACCACCAGATTGTAATTTTTTAACTTTACCACCATATTTTCTTGTTGTTAATGGTCTCATATAAGGTTCTTGAAATGCTTCAGCTCCACCAGTTTTACTTTTTTGAAATCTTTCTGCATCTTCAAGTTGTACATTTTTCATTCTAATATTTTTAGCATTAGCAGCTTTTCTTTTTACTATATCTGCACTATATCCAGGTATATCTTCTATTTTATCTTTATGTTTAGATATACCTTTTAAAATTTTTGTTAGTGTATCTCCTGTATATTTTTCTGCTAATTTTTTAGCTGGTTCAACCATAGCTTCAACAACTAATTTAGGTATACCTTTTCTAACTTTAATTATCTTATTTATTTTATCTATAATAGATTTTTCTTTTTTAGAAGTTTTTATTTTTTCTGCCATCTGTTTCTCCTTTCAATATTGATTAACCACGTCTGGCTTTTCCATAACCACGATAGCTACGAACTCTTCCACCCTTATTCATACCATAAGGATTTTGTCCTCTTCCTTTATCAAATATAGGTGTTTCTCCAGGTTTTTCTATTGAACCTGTTTCTAATTTTTCTTGTAGTTTACCTGTTTTTTGATTTAGTTTGACATCTTCAGGTCTAACTATTTTATAACCACCTATTCCTTTTATTTCTTCCATATCAGGTTTAAGTTTTGAAGATACATTTATCATAGTAGTTTCTTTACCTGGAGCTGCTATTCTCTCTGAAGGGTCAAAAAGTGGTTTAGAACCTCTTAATTTATTATAAGCCATTCTAGCAAGTTTTTTTGGAGACGTAAAATCTTTTGCTGTTTTTATTGTACTTAATATTTTATAAACTTGTTTTTTAGTTTTATTAGCAAACTCTTTTAAACCTTTTACATTATTATAAAATGATTCTTTTTCTTTTTTATTAAGTTGTTTAAAACTTTTTGTTTGATACTTTGATTTTTTCTTTTTATCTTTTTTAGTTTCTTCAGCCATTATTTTCTCCTTGTATTTAATGAACCACCCATGTATTTATTTACAACTTCTTCAAGTTCTTTTTGTTTTCTATCTAGTTCTCTTTCTTCAGCAGAAGTAAGAACTCCTGAGCCATGTCTTGCTCTTTGTCTATCAGTTCCAGTTCTTCTTTTTTTAAAAACTTTTTTTTGTCTTTTTAATCTTTTTAATTTATTTTCAGGTTTATTATATTCATCAAGTGTCATACTACCAACTAATAAACCCATTCCTAATGGATTACTTCCTGTTGCAGTTCTTAAACCAAATCTTGCAGCTTTACTTAAAGCTTTACGAATAGGATTTTTTTTTAAACTCTCAGGCATTTTTTTAGTTATGTCTAATTTTTTTATTTTATCTTTAGCTTTACTATATAAACTTTTTTTCTTTTTCTTTATACCAGGTTTCATTATCTGTTGTGGTATTGAACTTCTACTAATAACCATTAATTACTCCCATCTACTACTGTGTTATCTGCTCCTGCAGGACTTGCAGGTCTTGTCATATCGTCACGTCTAAATCTTCTGGCTCTGTTTCTTACAGTCTGTATTGAAGTTTGATATCGTTGTTCAAACAATGGTACAATCTGAAAGTTCTTCATAAAGATGTACGACTCTACCATACAGGCATTAAACAATGCGTCATAACAAAACTGTGTAAAATAATTATCAGGTGAAGCTGATGTTAATGTTGTTGGTCTAGTTACATGTACGACTTCACCATTACTTGTTGATGAAGGTGTAGGTGCAATCATTATTGTTGTATTATCTTTATGAGCATAATACTTTGGTTCACCTGTTGAAGCTGACACATTCCAGTAATCTCTTAAATATTCATCAGTTTTTAAAAGTATACTTGTCTTTGCTCCATTAATATCTATATTAAAATTCTTTACTATTCGTGTACCAGTTGGTAAAGTAACAATATTATTACCTGATGATACTGCTACTGATGTATAGGTTACTAAACCATAATCATCTAATTCATCTGTTAATCTTTCTTCTGCTCTATTAACAATGTTAGGTATTTGGTCTAAGAACTCTTGAGCATTATTCTCAGTTGTATTTACTATCTCTGTTGTTAAAGTTGTATAGTCTGCCATCTAACATTTCCATCTTCTACGAGCTGCACATATTCTTTTCTTTGGAGTTTTCTTACAGCTTATGTTATGCATTTTAGCCTGTCCTGCTGAACGAGCACAAAATGATTTTCTTCTCTTTGCTCTTTTTCCTGTAGGATTTGATTCAGTTACTGCAGTCTTTAACTTAGAACCTGGGTTTGCTTTACGATAAGCAGCAACACCCTTCTTTGTCATACCTGCACCTTTGCTAGTGGGTAAAAAATTACCTGACTTTACACTAGTCTTAATTCCCATGCCTTTTGATTTTCTCTTTTTAGTTTTTGTAGGCATTGTTATTATCCAAAATAAATTGTAGAATAAACACTTGCAGTTGTACTTACTACCACACCACTTTCAAATCGTACACCTTCATCTGCTAAATAAGTATCTAAAGAACCATCTGCATTTATATTTATTTTAATTTTTGAGTCACCTGTACTTGTAGATGTTCCATCTCTTAATTCAAATACACCTAATGCATTTTTTGCATTAGCTACATTAAAACCTCTAATACGAGTAGGATGGTCTACTGCCACACTTGCTACTGTTGTTATATGTACTGCTGTTAAGTTTGTCATTTATAATTCCTTCTATAATAATATAAAGGGTCTCCTAAGAGACCCCTTATATATTTAGATTCTAGCTGCCACCTGCAGAACCAAAGAATCCTCTCCAATCAGAAACACCAAAAGAGTATCTCTCTCTTGCTTTAAATCTGACGTTACCAGTATCAAAATCTGGTTCCATTTTAGTTTGTAGAGGAACTCTTACAAACATTTTAGTACCATTAGGTACGTCAGTTTTAATGAAGTAAGCATTGGTGTCTGTAAACCTTCTGTTTACCATATAACCACCAGGTATTACTCCCATGTTTCTAATTGCGTTAATGTCGTTGTTAGGAGACCCAACTTTACCTGGAGAAGCTAGAAGCCTATCAGCAGTAAATTTAAGGTCAGATGGAATGTGTAAAGATTGAGCTTGTGCACCAATTAAGATACCTCTGTCATCTTTAGTTCCATCAATTGAAATTAACGCAGTTTCCAAAGCTGCTTCAGCTAAATCTGCTGCAGCTAATAGGTTACTTTGGGTGCCACCACCAACAACTGGGTGAGATGCAGAGAAGAATGCTTGACCATCTCCAATTGCAGAATCACCAGCAGTGAAGCCATTATTAAAAATAGCTGCTGCTTTTACTTGTTTAGTGTTAGCCATTGCTCTTGCTAGTGCACGAGAACGAACTTTAGCGAAAGTATCATATAGATTATCTTCCATTGCTTCTTCAGTAATTGAAAAAGCTAAAGCCACTGTTTCGTGGTTATATCTAGCTGTGAACGATTCTTGTGCATCATCAAAAGAAACAGCAGCACCTTCAGATTTTACTGGAGCTGTGCCAAATCCTGTGAATAGCACTTCTTCTTCAAAAGACCTATCTGAATTTTCAGTTTCAAATAGGGGTGTATGTTCGTCATTAACATCACCATACTCAACACCAAATACAGCATTAAGTCCTGGAAGAAGTTGTTTTGCAATACTTGCTCTATTTATAGCCATATTATATCTCCTTCTCTATGCTGTTGCTTGACGTTTCATCCAGTGCTGGACGATTTTCACTTCAAGTTTAGGGAACGCACCATCAGTACCTGATAAGGCATTTCCTGGTTCATTAATTAATGCTATAGGTCTTACAGCCTTAGTAGTAGTTGCTCTACTTGAAGCTTTAATACCAAAGCCTGAGTTACCAGTTACAGTTGAACCTGAACCTAAAGTTACCTCAAAGTTTTGAGAGTTAATATCACCTGCAGTAACAGCTCCATCTGCTTGTATCATAAACGAAGCATATGGGTCGTCAACAACAAATCCTACTGGATTACCAATAGCACTTGAAGTATTTGCAGGAAAGTAATGACTAAATGTAGGTTGTTTAGAAACAGGGTCAGTATATTCACAACCCACAAACACACCTACAGCATAATCAGTTGTCGTTGCAATTGGAGTAATATATCCATCTGCAATTGTAACTAGGTCTCCATGAAAAATATTAGAAGCTGTTGCATTAGCAATATCGTACTGCGATTGAGCAGTAGAATTGTAATTAGAACCAACTTTTCTCAAAGGGACCATTCCAAATAATGCTTTACTTGCACTCATTTGTTATCTCCTTCAATTAAGAATAATTAATATTTGTTACAAACTATCTTTGAAAACGAGGTTCACGACCTTTTGTAACAGTTGATTTACTTGAGTTAGTTATTGGCATACGAGAATCAGATTGAGCACGTAAGTTTGCATCAAGAGAATCTTCTTGTTGCTTGTGCTTATTATGATAATACTCTTGCCTAGCTATCATCTTATCTGTTGGTATCTTTGCTAAAGCAACATCACCACTGGAAACGACTCCACTATATCTACCACCTTCTTTGACAATAGATGTTGAAGCTAACTCTGGAACTTCTTCAGGGGAAACAAATGTCCAACCTTCACGTTGTCTTTTACCTACGTTCTTGTAGTCATCTTCTCCATTTAATGTAATCCTAATCCATCTTAAAGACATACCTTGAGAATCAAATCTGTTTTTAACTCCTTCAGGTATATGTAACAAATTAGTTTCTTCAAATGAAGTTGTTTCTTGTTTTGAAGTAGCTTCTCTAGTTTCTTCACTACGTTTTATTTTATTAATAGCCATTTTTAACTCCTACGCATTTGTGTTGTTATTGTAGTATACTCTTCTCCAGTCTCTACTTTAGACTTTTCTTTTGCATACCTATCTAGTGGTATATTCCATTTATTAGCCAACCTAACGTCTTCTTGACTTAGCTTGATTTTTTTGGAGGCAGGAGTGCGAGATGTTCCTGCTACCACTTGGGAAGGACTTGACGTAGCCTTCTGACGAACTTGTTGAGTTTCCTGTTCAGATGTTTTAAACTTATTTGGAAATGCATCCTTTAATCTAACATCAACTTCTTTATAGAAGTCATCATCTGCAGGATTAAAACCTTCTTCTTTTAACTGAGCATCTAAAGCTAAAGCTGCTGCAGTCATTATTTTGTCCTGACCAAACCACTCATTATTTTCTGCCCATGCGACTGCTTTAGGGTCGTATTGGGGTTGTTGAGGTTGAGATTGTTGAACAGGCTGTTGTTTAATACTGTTTTGGTAATTCTCGTAATCTTTATCAAAATTTACCTTATTTGTTTTTACATTATTTAAATTAATTTGTGCTTCATTTAAAGCTTCTTGTGCTTTTAATAATTGATTTTTATCATCTTTCTCAAAAGCATCTAAGTAGTTTTGTTTAGCAAGATTAAGTTGATTCTCTAAACTTTTTTCTTGCGACTCAAGACTTGTTTTAGTTAAATCAAATTGATTAGTTTGATTTGCTGTAAGTCTTTTTTCAAGTTCTTGTTTATCAGCTAAAAGTCTGGCAACTTCTTCTTCCTTTTCTTTTCTTTGACGAACTAACTGACGTATTCTTTTTTGTGCTCTTTCAGACTCAATGTCTTTAGCTTCATCAGGTTGTTCCTCTGGTTGAGTATCTTCCTTCTTCGTTTCAGTTTTAGTTTCAGCTACAGGTTGTTCTTCAACTACAGCTTCAACCTTTTCTTCTTTATCTTCAGAAGTTTTTTCAACCTCAAAGTCTACTTTGTCTTCTTCTTTAGATTCAGGTTTTGAAGTGTCAATGTCACTCCATTCTTCTTTATTTTCTACTTCCATTTTTTCTCCGTTGATGCGAACCAAACGATTACGCAATGTTTAATGTTACTATAATACTATAGTTTAACATAGCATACAAGTATTTATTTTACTTTTTAGAATGTCTAACACTTCTACCATGTTTCATTTTTTTAGGTGGTCTACCTACTTTACTTCCGTAAGTACCTTTTCCTTGAGGCATAGTTTTCTCCTTTCTTATATATGGTTTGTTAATATATATATTTCAAAAGCTATAAATGATGCTCCAAATATTACAGCTAATGTCCATATGATAATATTTTTCTTACGTCTTGCTGCAGCTATTTTTTGTTTTAATAAAGTAGTTTGACGTTTACGTTCAGTTGCAATTTCTTTTTGTAATCTTTCCCATTGACCAGGTGCACCATATAGTAAAAACATTTCTCTCATTTCGTCTCTAATTCTATTTGCTTCTTCTTTTCTAAAGTGTGCATCAATAGCATTTTGTTCAGCACCTGTAAGTTTACCAAACAATTTACCTAACCCTTTAGGTTTTTCACTTGACACAACTTGAAGACTTGCCTCTGCCTTTGCCCATCTTGATACTGAACTTGACATATTAATTAAGTCTTTACCTGTTTTAATACCCTGTGATATAGCTTCTGTAGCTCCCTTCAAAGCTGCAAAAGCTGTAAATGGGTCAATCATAATTTATCCCCTTTTTGTTTTTACTTTTTGTTTTCGTCCACTTGCACTAATAGGGTACCTAATAGAAGTTGGTTTAGGTCCTACATTAGTCTTTGCCCTTTTTCTTTTTACTGCTGCAGCCTTTTGTCCTGCAGTCATTTTACTAGCAACTGCCTTTGGTCTACATACAGGATATTTTCTTTTTGATTTACTAGCTGATTTTCTTCCACATGGTTTACCTGTAGATATATCTACCCAGTCTTCTTTAAACCATTTTTTAAGTCCACCACCTTTTTTCTTTTTCATTCTTAACTCCTAGAATATTCAGCACTTACATTCTTAATGTATATAATTTCAAAAGCAGCAGATACATCAAAACTTACACTAGCTGATGAAGATAATGCTCTTACCTCAATATCTGATTTTTCTGTAATAACTGTAGGAACTGCAAATGATTCTTCTATATGCATACCATTTGTAAGTGACTTAACATCCTTAGATTGAAAGACTTCTCCAAAAGGTCTTATACTTAAAATTAATTTACATACTGCTGGAGTATTTGTTGACGTTCCATTTGATATATCATACTGCACTAAAAATCCTGTATATCCAGCAGGTATTGTCCATAAAGACATTAAAGATTGATTAGAACCTTCAACACCATTTATCGTTGCATACTTATTAGCTGGAACTCCTGATGTAACTGTTCCTGTACCTGCATAAATAACTCCTGCATTCTGTCCACCAGTTCCTGCACTACGAACAATCAAACGATTAATTCTTAAATATTCTTTTGTTGTATTAACAGCAGTTTGACCATTGAGTGTTACTGTTTCGTTTATTTCATTATAATCTGCATCTAAACCAAATAACTCTACTGTTCGTGCTCCAGTTCCTGCTGCTGCATCTGCTGTATTTGAACTTGAAACTTTTAAAACTGTAGCTGCAGATAAATAACTATATAAACCACCTTCTGACCATATTGTTTCAATAGAATTACCTACTGTAGGATTATTACCAAATTTAAATATATGTTTATGAAACTGGATTTGATTTCTTGCAAGTTGTAATTCAAAAGGTTCACTTGTTCCAAATCTAGTTACTGATGATGGTATTCCCATTTATACTCCTTCAGGTCTTTTACCTTTTTGTTTTTTATATTTATCACTAAGTAATTTTAGTTCGCTTTCGTCTATTTGCCATAACAACACCACAACCTTTAGCAATTTTACCTTGTGGCTTACCCACTCTTTTACCTTTTGCCATGCTCTTTGCACTGCCCTTCCAATCTTTTCGCTTCTTACCACTAGGGTCTTTAATTTTTCCTGCACAGATTTTAGAAGCATACGCATTTGCATACGCACTAGGATATACTTTAAATTTACGTTTCGCAGCATTTTTCCCCCTTGCACATAATTTAGTCATTATTAATCTTTCTATATCCCCAACGATTTTCAGAAGAATCCCAAACACCTTTCATAGCTTTTGGTATTCTAATTAAAAAGTTGGAAAACTTTACAATATTTTTTGTAAGTTTCATATTACTCTCCTTCTTAATTTGATAAGTTATATGTCATATCTAAGTTAGTTGGTTCATCAACTTTCATCATTACTTGGTCATCAAATAATAATAATAGTCTTACACCTTTGTAGTAAAGTTTTTGACCTGCATGTCTAGCATAACAAACATAGTCTCCAACATCACACCATTTTCCATTTGGAAATTTATCTTCATCTTTATAGGCTAAGTCTCCTACTGATAAAACTTTACCTACTGTAGTTAAATAAGCTACGTCATCTTTTACTGAATCAGGTAATAATAATCCACCTTTAGTTTTACTTTTTACCGAAACAGGGCGAACCAATATGTGGTAGCCAGGCAGGTGAGGTAAAACTTCTGGGTCAG
>Ga0213864_10000312_pt1 | contig 21906 bp, 9 predicted proteins | sample PICome_5_FD_160078 | JGI IMG/M metagenome (GOLD analysis project Ga0213864, IMG submission 160078) | Coastal seawater microbial communities near Pivers Island, North Carolina, United States - PICO247 | ecosystem: Environmental > Aquatic > Marine > Coastal | place: USA: North Carolina | collected... | reverse complement strand
TCGATTTCCCGTTATCTTCTGCATCCACCTCGGCCAGTCGAGTCGAGTTGTTTCCGTTGCTAAGAGGAGTAAACTAATTCCTAAGAGCAAGAATGGCAAGATGTCTCGTAGTTGGTCATACCAGCCGAGTTCAGGACCAAATGCAATGCGGGCAACAACGATGAGTGGGAGTGATAAAAAGAGCCCAAGTTGCGAACCTCTCGCCGACCAGGCAACACCTCGAGCTGCGTTCCCGGCCAGCAGCATTCTATGACCGGGTAACAACGATAGTGCGGTATCTCCATCAGGTGCTCCTATGAGTGCTGAGGGGATATAATTGAGAAATGTATGCACAGTACCTGTCGCAACGATAATGCCGGCTACTGCAAAGAGGGGAATGCCTATATCCAGAAGTGCAGGAGATACAGCGAGCAAGATAAGCGCAACATTGTTGACGTGAAATCCGGGGATGAGGCCGGTCATCGAGCCTAAGAGGACACCGACAAAAAGGGCGATGAAAAGCCACCCCAAGTCAACAAAGTATGCTTCCATGTTCTTCACACCTGTTGTTCATATGCAGTTCTATCATCAGTACCATCATCATCGCTGTCTTCAGCATAGGGCGATGTTCCAAATCCTTCCTCGATGGTATCCGCTAATCTGTCACCATCAGAATCGAGTGCATCAGCATCAGTGAGTTGGAACCCCATGCTCACCTCGTCAACTTGTACCTCGACAAGACGACCTTCCCAGGTCATGGACTGATTCAAATGAAGGTCATCCATGCCAATACCACCTGTTGCGGGCGTGAGCAGTATTTTTGTTTCAGAACCGTCACGAATGAGGTAAGTTTGACCATCTTCTACAATGGCCCTTCCATCGAGAAGGACGCGTTGATTTAGAGTGTAACCCCATTGTACTGGCCCATCATCCCACAACAAAGTCCGAGGTGAAGGAGAATTGCCTAGTGTGTATTCATGAATGACAAAGCGGATTCTCATGTCTTGATCATCCCAAAGAATAGAGATGTTCGCAGTAATTGCTTGCCCTGCTTCTATCCAAGATGTTCGAGGACTTGGGAAGGTAGCTGCAATTGTCGTCCAACCAGGAGTGTACGAGGCTGCATCGACAAGATAACCACGTTCATCATCAACTGATGGTTCAATGGCATATTTCACAAAAGCAGATACTGTGTACCGTTGGTTTTGGTCACCGATAAGCCCCATGGGGTCAGCCGAGAGAAGTCCAAGAAGTGAAGGTGCTGATTGAGGGATTGTCATGTCCTCAGCATTACCATTTGTTGCGTCAATGCACCATTGCGAAGTACTGGTTGACCAGGTGAGTCGCCCTCGGAATGTAACCAACGTATTGTGTTGACCATCAAGTGACGAACGTTCACCTGATAGAGGTACGACACAGATTCGGGCATTGTTTGGTCCGACGAGTGTCCATGTTTCTGCACTTGTATCGAGCAGGCCAGTCATATCGACCAACTGTCCCGACTGATAACTCCAGGTCGCTTCATCTGCCCAGTCGAGTTGAGTAATCAGTATTTCATGGGAAGGATCAACAATAATTTCAGAGCCCTGAACCATCAAACTCCAACGGATGTCCCGTTGCTGATATTGCAAGATGCCGCGAACTTGAATCTTTGAAGACGCCTCAATCCATTCATTTGTTGCAGAACGAACGATGATGTGCATTTGGTGATCTGAGTTGCCGTAGTTGGGATGGTCACCCAAGTATGCTGAAGTAAATGTTGCATCAGGAGTGATGGTTTCACCGATGAATCCTGAAATTTCAATTGTCGTGTTTCCATAAAGCCATGGTTCTTTCGCCACGTCGGCAATTGCGAGTTTGGTCACGCTTGGTAGATCACCTGCTGACCATTCAAACGCCCCTGCACCCAGGGATTGTATCCACATCCGCCCTTCGTATTCGATAACGTCGCCCATGACAGTGACCGTCGTTCCAATTGGGGGCATTTCACCAGGACGGAACCAACGTGCCTCGACAACACCAGTGTCGTCCTCAATAATTGCATCAATTCTGTCATCTCCACTCCCGTATGGGTCCTCAACCCATGAAATGAGGGTGCCTTGGACCTTGACAACTTCGTTTTTGTATTCAACAAGGTCATGAATTTCAACAATAGATGGTTCGCGAATGTATGCATACCAATTCATCCCAGCAACGAGAAACAGGGAAAGTGCAAACATGACCCAAAGTTGTTGTCCCCGCACCTCAGGGTCGTCGCTGGTGATTTTGTCCATCATGCCTTTGAGCGGGTCTGCCATGTTTGGTGATAAACAAACATAATGTAAATTGATTTTCATCGAGATTTTTCAATAATCCAATCCCTTTAAAACATAAAATGTAAGCCCACAACCATGAGTCAGCGTGATAGGGTCATCCGCGATGAAATCCATCGAGACATCCTTGTTCCGCAATCACACGCCATCATCATCGACACTCCTGAGTTCCAACGTTTGCGCTCAATACAACAACTATCGACCTGTGAATATGTTTTTCCGGCTGCTACTCACAATAGATTTGCACACTCTCTCGGAGCCTATCACCTAGCAGGGAAATTCTTCGACCATCTCGATGATGTTCATCCAAACCTCATCTCTGATGAGGACAAGGAACTGGTTCAACTGGCCGCACTACTCCATGATGTAGGGCACCCTCCTTATTCACATCTCCTCGAAACACCAGATGTCTTTGCTACCTTTCATTCTCATGAGCATTGGGGGAAACTGATTCTCACGAGCGAAGAAACTGAAATCGGAAAGGCCTTGCTTCATCATCTTGGTGAGGGGCGCCGAAACAGATTATTTGCCATCATGGATGGTCATGATGTTGATACTCAGGGTGTTGAAATTCCACAATTTTTGAAAGAAATTGTAAGCAGTCAAGTGGATGTCGACCGAATGGACTACATGATTCGAGACCAGGCAAATACTGGTGCTCAAATTGGTGGATTCGACAGTGCGAGAGTTATTCGTGCATTGCGAGTGAACCCCAGCGGTCAATTTGTTGTGAAAAGTTGGGGGTTACCGGCTATTGAAGCCTATCTCGTTACGCGGTACCACATGTACCATCAAGTGTACTTTCACAAAGTAAACATGCTCACGCAATCTTATCTCGTTCGAATGCTCGTCCGAGCAAGACAACTCGCAGAGGAAGGTTCGCTAGAGTTAAGTGAGGAATTGAGTGAAATGTTGCTCAACGATGAACTTTCACCGAGAAAGTACGCTCAACTCAATGATGCACATGTCAAAGTTGCATTACCACATTGGGCCTCGCATGAGGATAACCAACTTTCCAATCTTGCCAATCGTCTCCTCTCACGAAAGAATTTCCATAAATCGTTGAGAATTGATACGCTCACTATAGAAATGAAAGATGTTGTTTTACCTAAAATTCGAGAATTCGTTCAGTCAAATGGAGGTCATGGAGAGCACGATGTCATCGCAGCAACGATTCGAAAGCGTGGTTATCTGCCCTACTCACAAGGTATCATGTTGGAGGATGGTCGTGATGCTTCGGAACATTCCCCGCTCATCCGATCGCTTGTCCAACCGAAAGAAAAAGTCCTTATCTTCGTACCAGAGGAAATGAGGCAACAATTGGAACATTCCGTTCGGGAATGGATTTTACCAACCCAATCGTCTCTTGCTCAATTTTGAAGAAAAATTTGGATAAGATTCATGATGCGAATCTTCCCGACTGTGAGCAAGGGCCTGTAGCTTAGTTGGTTAGAGCACCCGGCTCATAACCGGGCGGTCAGGGGTTCAAATCCCCTCGGGCCCACATTTTGACTCATTGAGAAAACAAATTTTTAACCAATGAACCCCACAATCGTTATGAGGGACATACTTTTGGACAAGGTGTAGGGTGAGGTTATGGCATCTTTCAAGCGACCAATCTTTCTCATTGCACTGTATTTCTGTTCACTCATGCTCGTGGCGGTTCCGCCAGCATCTGCACAACTCTCCGGTGCTGCAGTTTCGATGACCTGTGCTCCAGGTCAAATCAACGTTGAAGTGAAGCCAGGTGCAACGCTCACTGGATACACCACCTGTACCGTTTCGAATCCAACTGCATATGTTGAGAAAGTCGCTATCCAAGTGACAAGCGATGGCCTCGCTACTGCAGCACCTGGTGATATGTACGTCGGGGCAGGGGCGGATGTCGACTTCCAAGTTGTTGTTCGAGCCAACCCGTACATGCAAATGCAATCACGACAACTTACTGTTTCCGCATCAGTTCAAGAATTGAACAACTTGCCACCGCCCAACACGGCGTCATCTCAAGTAAATGCACTCATTAACATCATGCAATTCAGCATCGTTCAAGTTGAGGCTGTCGAGCCATTCGTTCAACTCATGCCGAAGACTGACAAGAACTTTGAATTCAAAGTGTACAACTACGGTAACCAAATTGATCGAATGAAGGTTGGCGTAACCGATTCGACCCGTGAGAACCTCGAAGAGAGCGGTTTCACCATCAACCTCCCAATCAACGTTGTTCAAATCGAGCCAAACACCGCACCTGAAAAAGCACGTGTTCTCGTCCGAACACCGAAGAACCAAGGATGGACAGACGCATACCACGTTCTCGACTTCTATGCTGAGTCAGACTTTGCGTGTAAGAATGGCGGCTGTAACAGAGAATCTCAAATGATCACCATCTATGTACGTGGTGTCTATCTTCCAGGTTTTGAAATCATACCAGGCATCTCGATGATTGCACTCGCTGCAGCAGTGGCTGGTCGGCGTTTCATTGTTCAAGATGATGAAGAGTCAGAAGATGAATGGAAAGAAGCCGCTCCGGGACTGTAACAACCCTCTAAATTTGGACCAGCATGGTCCAACGAGGCGTTTGATTCATAACCATGTTCCTTTTTGACTTGAAGTAGAGGGATAAGAATGGGCGGTCTACTCGAAAAAGCAACAACCAAAACAGAAGAAGATAGTGGTGCGACATTTGAACCAAATACGGGTGATGTTGAACCTGTCAAAACCACAACGCAGCCCGCACCCTCACCATCTGGGACAAGTGCAACTCAACCCCCAATTGACAAAGCCCAAAAAATCGGTCTTGCTGGCTGGATTGTCATTTTCATCGGAGCCATCCTTTCTCTCCAAGGTGGTGCATTCGGTCTTCTTGTGGTAGCGGGGGTTCTCGTTATCGGAATTGGATGTATTATTGCGTCGGAAAAGATGAAAGAAACCTCAAACAATGTCAAGATGATCAGTTCCGTGATTGTAGCTGTTCTCATAGCATCTGGGCCATATGCTGTTTTGATGGTGATGCCAACAAATGCAAGCATGGCGATCACAGAAATCTCTGTTGACGAAACCAACGACGAACTCGACTTTAGAGTCAGAGGCTCGTTTGACTCGGTTGATGTTTCCATTACCGCAGATGGTGTCGAAATGTGGACAAGCAGCAAAGAAAAGACCAATGAATTTGTTTCGTTTTCAGTGGGTTTGAATGAAATCTTTGCAGGTAATGGTGAAAATTATGCTGGTTCAAGTAACGTCGATTATGTCATCAAAGCAGAAACGAGCAACGGACAAACCAAAGAAATTGATATTCCCGGTAAATTCCTAACAAGAGAAGCCCAAGACGCTGGAATGCGAATTGCAGCGCTAAGGGACAGCAATAATGTCGATGAATACTTAGGAATACAAATCGAACTCCTAGTTGGCCTCATCAATCCAAGTGAAAGTGCTCAAGATGGTGGAGGATTTTCTGCTGTTGGTCTTCGTCCAATGGATGGTGATTACACTGTGGACGTCACAGTTTCAGGTGGCGGCACATGGTCGGAAAACACAATTTCAGTTGATGGCGACCTCGCGACTTGGACAAGTCAAACCAGTGCGACAGGTACTGGGTCAACTGATGGATGGTTTGCACTTACGGGTTCAAAAATTGACACGAATGGTGTCTATTACCTTGATAAAGATAATTTCTATTCAGGGGATGGTGAATGTTACACATTCACTATTTCCATCAGCAACGATGTGGGCTCAGGGACACCATATACTACAACATTTGGATGGGAAATTGATTTGTCATCCGCTGAAGATGACACTCCTATCGGAAGCGGTATCGGGGAAACTTGTTAAGATTAAATCCCAAAAATCTCAATGAGTTTTCCTTCAGATACCTGTTTGTTTGGAATCTAAATCTCTGGTGGCGTTTTCTTTCTGGAGATGAAGAAACCAAGGCCTACAAATCCAAGCACGACAACTGCGTAAATGATGAGAGGGGCGTCTTCGCTCTCTTCAGCATAGGTCCATGAGACTTCGTCTGAAGTTGCACCATCAACATCGACAACCAAGTCTGCGATTGGTTCGAGCAGCGTTGGTAAGAAAGGTTTGCATGTGAGTTGCTGTGCACCATCGGTGTTGGCCCACCAAGATATTGGTACTTTTGTTGTATTGCCAGCATCGAGACTGACGGTGATTGTTGAGGGGGCGGTGTCGGCATCTTCACCATTGACATAACAACGGAAATTTGCGGTAGCATCAGCTTGTCCATTATTTGAAACTGTGAGCATCAACCCAATGCTCTTGTTGACTGAACCTGTGACCTCTGAAGGTTCAACCGAGTCAACAACAATGTAAGGCAAGGACAAATTAAGGTAGCCGACAGGAGTTGTTGGAGCTGGAATTGTGGTGGCAAAGTTACCCCAATTGCTTGAAATGCTAAGTGTGATCGTACCATCTTCTTGGTGAACGACTCCGCTGCTATCCATCCATTCAATCATACGTCTGTGCTCGTTTCCACCTTCTTCAACAAGAATGAGAACACCCTGTTCATCCGTCAAATCATTCCAATCTGCATCACCGTAACCTAAGTTCATGATGTCGATACTACCATTGGGGATATTCGTGTAAAGTGTCCTTGATGAAAGGAGTCGCACCCATGCATCAGTGAATCCGCCAGTTCCGTTTGAGTTAATGTAAGATATTTCGGCGTCGTCGTACAAGATAATGTCTTCATCGGCTCTTGAACCAAAAATCGATGAATCAGTTACAGACAACGAACCTGTAGAAGGAACCTCAACAGGTGCACTCCCAACAAGTGATGAGCCATCAATTGTACACGTACCATGGCAGGTGATGTTTCCTCCTCGAAGTTCACCATCGCTCATCGAAAAATCACCGTGTACAATGACGTTGAATGCTGCGTTGTACCACCAGAGGTTAGCGTTTGTTGTGTTCATCTCTTCTGCGACGAGTTGGGATTGTTCGCCATCATAAATTGCGATGACCTTTGTGACCTTGACATCCGCAAATGTGTATATTGAGAATGTGACGTTGAGAAGTGTTCCGTCCAGTGGCACATCGTTGAATTCTATGATTTTTGAATCAAGAGCAGCAACATCAACTGTTGTCGCATCCAACGTTGCATTGAATTCTGCAGTTGATGGAACAATAGCATCAAGATGAATTTGGAGCAAACCCGTATCTGCTACGTCACCAAAGTTGAGGTGCAATTGTGATCCAAGAGTTAACATTCGTCCAGCAGATACATCTGTGCTTTCTAGACTCGCTCCTTCTATCATGTCAAGTGTGGCCCCTTGTTCGACCACGATTGTGCTCCCTTCTTCGACGATGTAATTCGATGAAATCGTGAGTGTAGCACCATCTTCTACGATGATCGTTCCATCGAGGGTCCCACCAGATGACCATGTTTCATCGTTTGGGACATTCAAAGTGCTGCCATCTGTGGGTGGTTCCGCATTTGATAGCGGTGCAAATACTGATATCGAGAAGAGTATCATCAAGAAAATTGACCTTCGCATATGTGGAAGTGCTCGGTCATTTTTGAAGAAGGCTTCGTCAAATTGGTTAGTACGGTACATCTTTCCATCCAATTGCGTATCCAATCAAGTTGAAACTACGATGCAAAATTGGTGTTGCGATAATGAGAACAACCATTGCTGGAAGAAGTGCAGATGAAGAAAGCAGTGCGGTGCCAAGCAAAAGTTGGCCGAGAATAAAAAGCATAATCGCAAAGGGAAGAGTGTCGAGGATTGGTGCCTTCGATGAGACATTTCCTTCCCTCTTCAGCCCTCGCCTCCGCTTGAAGAACGACCCGGTCATGTCGCCAAGTAAGCAGAAGAAACCAAGCATCGTTCCGAGCAAAAAAGCACTTGCCGCAAGTCCACCTACATTCCACCAAGTGTCTTCATAACCTGTGAGTGGGTGAACAAAGATTCCTGATTCCATGTCCGTGTACGATTCTGGTGTTCCCATCGAAATCGAGATGAGCATGCAAAGTAAACCACTTGTCAAAGAGCCCCCAAGAAGTCCATTCCATGTTTTCCCGTCACCCAACAAGCGTTCTCCATCTTTCCAAACCTTGCCTCCATCGATAGGCCAAGGGCCATATCCTGTTTTTGGCAACCACTTTCCCCACATCATTGCAAAGGTATTGGCCAAAAATCCAGACAGATACAACCAAAGCGTCATGAGTACAACCACCCAGAACGATGAATCCTGAACAAATGCTGATGAGCCCGACGTCATTTCAACCACGGAAGCAGGTGACATTGCTTCATGGTAGTCAATGAAGTGTTTGATATTTCCTCCTAAGGATGCTTTGGTTGCTTGAGTGATGTTAATGAGACGAGTTCGCCTCAGGGAGTCTATGGGCAATTACAACGTTCTTGTTGTCGGTGGAGGCGGTCGAGAGCATGCTATATGCAAGGCAATCTCAACCTCAAAGTTTCTTGGAAGCCTCCATTGTGCACCCGGCAACGCAGGAACGGCCATTTTTGGAACCAACCATGAAGTATCTGCTTCAAATCTTGATGGCCTCGTGAATTTGGCAATCTCTCTTTCTTGTGATTTGGTGATTGCAGGGCCAGAGGCACCGCTATGCGAAGGTCTGGCCGACCGTCTTTCTGCTGTGAACATCCCGTGTTTTGGTCCGGTTTCAGGACTAGCACATCTTGAAGGCTCGAAGAAATTTGCAAAGGAGATGATGAATGCAGCAAAAGTTCCAACCGCAGGCTATCATGTGCTGGATGAATCATCTGATATCGCCTCCATTCTTGAGGCCAACGACCATGCACCATTCGTGATTAAACGCGATGTTTTGGCTGGAGGAAAGGGAGTGCTTGTCACCTCTTCGAAGTCGGAGGCAGAAGATTTTATCCGCCAGTCTGTTGATTCGGATGGCTATGTCTTGCTCGAAGATTTTCTTCCAGGAGAAGAAGCGAGTATGCTAGTTGTCATGGACCAAACCACGTTCATTCCACTCCCGTGCAGCCAAGACCACAAGCGTGCATATGATGGCGATAAAGGTCCAAACACCGGTGGAATGGGTGCATATTGCCCTGCTCCAATCGTCACCGCTGAAGTGCATCAAAAAGTGATCGAACGAATTGTACAACCTATGCACCAACATCTCTCGTCGCTTGACCAACCTTATCGCGGAGTTCTCTATGTTGGTCTTATGATCGATGAGAACAAAGACCCACACGTCGTTGAGTTCAATGTTCGTTTTGGCGACCCAGAGTGCCAAGTGACATTACCTCTCATCAAGAGCGATGTTCTCGAATTATTGTTTGCTTCAGCAACCGATGGTTTGGCCGAGTATTCAGTTGAATATCTTGATGCACATGCTCTTACTGTAGTTCTTGCCTCAGAAGGTTATCCTTCAAGTGCGAAAAGCGGATTGCTGATTGGAGGTATCGGTACGGTAGAAGCATCCGCCTCATCCCACAACCTTTGGATTAACCATGCAGCGACCAAATTGAACGATGATGGCCAATACATTTCGACAGGTGGTCGAGTTCTTTCAGTCACGGCACTAGGTGCCTCTTTGGAAGAGTGCTATGCCAGTGCATACGATGGCATGGAGAAACTACATCTTGAAGGCTCTCACTACAGAAAAGACATTGGGAAAAAGGCCTTGGATATCGCATAAGAATTTGATTCGGTGTTCTGTTTATTTTCCAATTCATCTGCGTCATCTTGAAAAGGGGTTCTCAAGTGGCAAGGGTCGCTCCAGCCTTGCTGTTGGAGGTAATCGAGGGATATACATGGAAATACAAAACAAAAGCGTGCAACATCGCCCAAGTTTCTTCCTTGGCTGGATTATTCCGGCTTTGGCAGTTATCTTGGCGATTGCAACTATGAAAGTCGCAGGGATCACTTTCGACTTAACAACAGAGAACCTTACACCCTTCATTTTGATGGGTGTCGCAGCGATTTTGGCAACCGTGCCAAAGATGCTCCTTGACTCTGGACGCTTCAATGTAACACAAATTTCCCTCAGTGTGTTGGTCATTGGACTCGTCGCTGCAGATGTCGTCTACATGTACTACGATGCAATGGCAGGACTTCTGTTCTTCATTGTCTTGGTATTCGGTAATCGTTTGAACTTGAAGGCAAAACACGAATGGCAATCTATGCTCACGTTTTTTGCAGTTGGCTATTGGATGGCTCTTCACATTGCTAAATCGACCGACTTACCAACGACGTTTGAACTTGAAAGCGGTCAACTCGTCACGACACTGAATCTTGCTCGTGAAACAGTAGGTTACTTGTTCTTCACCTACCTGATGATGTTTACAATTCTCGGACTTGCTATCGGCGTCACGGCCCGAGGAGTTCTGAATGAAGCAGGCGAAGAAGGCTGGTTTGGATACATACCAGCTGCAGGTGGATTCCAACGCAATGCCCTTCCACTCATGATTGCACTTTATGTGTGGGTCCTCGCCTACATCGGCTCGCTTTGGCATTATGATTCAGTCAGCCTTGGAAATAAGCTCGGTGTTGCAACCATTGAAGGTTACACAGGTTATGTAGGGTTTTGGACTGCGACAATGACTGGAATCGTCGCACTCATCGTAGCAGGCATGTTTGCAGAGCGATGGTTCACTCGCTCGATGGTTATCGGTTCGATGTGGGGTCTTTACCTTGTTTCGTCATGGTATGAAAAGGGTATGTGGACGTCAAGTCAGCTAGAAGGAAATTGGGCGCCACTTATCTGGCTTGCATTCACCTTCTTTATCGGGGTTGCAATCTACTACATTGGCACCCATGAGAAGTACGGAGGCTGGTCAAATCTAGAACCTCACGAAGGTTCGGGTGCTCGCAAATTCTGGAGTGCGAATTGGAGTTCAACACTCATTTGGTCTGCGTTTATTATCGGTCTCGCTATTCGAGTTCAATGGTATGTTGTCCCTTCCATGAACGCCTACGGAACAGGTGCTTGGGACATGACTGGTGGGTCTGACCCTTGGTATATGAAGCGAGTTGTGGATTATATTCTCGCACAAAACGCTCATCTATTGGTCGATTCAGATAGGTACTATCCTATTGGTGGCATCAACCCAAGACCACCTTTGTTTTCGTGGTCAATGGCTATTGGGGCCGTCCTTATCGAGCCGTTTTTGGGTGGACAAGCAGAAGATGCAGTTTGGTGGAGCATGCTCGCCCTTCCTGCAATTTATGGTGCGTTGACAATTCTACCTATCGCCGTCATAGCACGGGATCAATTCGGTAAAGGTGCGGGTGTCATCGCAGCATGGCTCATTGCATTCATGCCAGCACACGTCACACATTCGACATGGGCACTGGCTGACCACGATGCATTCGTTATGCTCTTCATCAGTTTAGGATTCATGTATTGGATGAAAGCAGTACGGTACGCCGGTTCTGCCCGACTTACCCGCTCGACTTCGCCAAACCTCTCCACATTCATCACTGCATTCAGGGATGTTGTTTCAAATCGCCGTGCAGCAGTATCCTATGCTACTCTCGCAGGTGTATCATTTGGTATTGCATCTCTTGGGTGGAAAGGGTTCGTCGTTGGACCATCAATATTGTTCCTGGCTTATGCTTTACAAGTAGCCTTGAACATGTTCCGTCGAAGAGACTCAACAATCTTGAGTACATTATTCATCATCATGCTTGTTGTCAATCTCCTCATGGCATTACCATTTTATGCACATCCACAAATGGATTTGGTACTCAATGCTACAGGGCTGCAACCGTTCCTCTTTGTGCTCGGTTTCACTCTGGCACTGGCCTTCATTACGACAGGATTTAGAGACAAACCATGGCTTCTTGTCCTTGGAACATTGACGGCATCCGGAGGTTTGTTGTTCATCGTGCTCTACATATTGAAACAACTGGACATATCAAACGCTTGGGATGTCCTGCTCACAGGTAGTGGATATTTCACAAAGACGAAAATCTTTGGAACCGTTGCTGAGGCGAACGCACCAAATCGTGCTCAACTCTTTGCCTCGTTTGGTCCAATCACATTCGTTTTGGCCCTCGTCATGGGTATTCTTTTGCTCGTGGATGGTATTCGACATCGTAAACAAACCCACCTCGTGTTTGGCGTTTGGGTTTTTGCTGCGTCGTTCATGGCATGGAATGCTGCACGTTTCATGTTCAACGCTGCACCAATTATGGCAGTGTTGGGTGCAGCAGGTGTCGTCTCTCTTTGGGGCAACGCTGACTGGAATGGTCTGAAGTTGAAATGGCAGAAGTTTGGTATTCGAACACCTGCTGACAGAATCGCTGGTGCAAGAAAGGCTGTTTGGAAAACACCTTCTTTCTCTGCTATCATGATCGTCATGCTTCTCATCTTTAGCCAACAAGCAACGTACGGTCTCGACTCAGCAATCCCTGGCTCGTCAACCTCAGAGCGTGAGTTAGATGAAGACGTTTACAACATCATGCCGGATATTTTCCGTTTTGAAATTCTAGGATTCTCTTTGCTGGACAGCTCGTTGTACACTGGAAATTGGTACCTCGGATCATTTGGTTCCTCCTTTAATGACAATGGTTGGAATCTTGCCTATCAATGGCTGGCAGAACAAGATACTGAAGCAGCTTACTCAGAGCGTCCTGCTTTTGTTTCATGGTGGGACTATGGTTTCCAAGCACTCAATACAGGCCAACATCCATCAGTTTCTGATAACTTCCAATCCGGTATCCCTGCGACAGGTAATATGCTCCTCGCAAGAAACCAAGATGATTTGACTGCAATGTTCATTTGGCAACTAGCCGAAGGCGATAGGACTTACATGGAATCAACACAAGGTTCTTTGAAACTTAGTCAAGGATTTGTCAACAACGTTGACAGGTATCTCACCGACGAGCAACTCGATGAATTCGTTACACTTCAAACCCAGTTCGATGAAGAGATGGTTGATTATACAACGAAGCGAGCTTTCACTGTCATGAAGACCAACAGGGATGTCGTCATGGCACAAGGTTATGCTCATGATGCTGGTGTGTTCAACTCAGACCAGGAACTCTTCAGAATTTGGAAAGATGGGGAGCGTCTCTTGTGTGAAGATACTTCTGGAACAGAATGTTCAAACGGCGACTGGCTTGATCAAGGTCAGGCAAATATCACATTTACAAACAATATTCGAAGTGGTCAAGATACAGTGATGCAAACGACACACTACATCATTGGTGATTATTGGTACACTGCAGATTTAATTGATGAATACCTCTCAGTTTCCACAAACATCCACCGTATGAATGCACGATTAGCTTTGACTGTTCAATTGTTTGATGCGGTGTTTGAGGCACATCCGACTGCAACAATCCACGATTTGTACAACGATATCATCAACATGGAAGGTTATTACACTGTTCAAGATTATGAGGGCGGACCAGGTGAGACAATCGACCGTGACCACGAAATACGCTACTTCGCCGTCGATAACAGACTCTATCCTCGAGCTGGCCGATACACTGCTGATGCTCAATACAATTCAGGTCAACCAATGGGTATCTTTGGTGCACCAACTATTCTTTCAGGACAAGACATTCAAACATTTATGTCTGAAACATATGAAACCGTGCGAGGCGAATTCAAAGATGAAATGACTGCAGCAGAGTATGAGGAAGCGGTCAAGAAGGATTTCTTGAACAACCAAGCCGGTGCAGATATTGACCTGCTTGCTCTAGAAGATGTTCGAATCGACCACCAACCGACATTCTTTGACACCATGGTTGCACGAACATATGTTGGGTACGGTGCGTCATCACTCGGATTGAACACAGAATCGTCAAATCCACAGCCGTCTCAACACTTTGGCCAATCAGGATCTCCTGGTAGTATTTTGCAACAAGCCGTACCTCTACCGGGTGCCATGATGAATCATTTTGTTCTCGCAAATTGGTACACCAATGATTCAACGAAGAGTCTAGCAGATGCAAACACGCTCGTCAAGATTCTCAAGTACTATCCTGGCGGAGAACTTTCTGGTCAAGTTGTGACCGAGGATGATGGTGTAGGTATTCCAAATGCTCGTGTACTTGTCGAACGAGATGCATTCTCAGGTGAGGGCATTGAAGACGATGATTCTGATACATATTGGATTCCAATTGGAACAGTAGACGCTGATGAAGAGGGTCGTTACTCATTCCTTGCTCCAGCTGGGCGCATTCGTGTTTCTGCCTTTGCAGGAACATACAACCCGGTCTTTGACCAAGACAACATCCGAGATGGATCCTATGTGAGCAACATCCAAGATTTACTCCAAGATTCAAATGAGAATCGAACCGTGAACGAACTTACGGCTATTTTGGGTCAAGTCTCAAACATGACATGGCTTGGGGAAGCTGAAATGAACATCACAGGTGATCAAGCAAACAGAGTTTCAGATATCATAAAATCTCTTGACATCCAAGTGGGTTCAAGTGGTGTTTCGGGAACAATTCAGTGGACTGGACATGAAAGTTTCGAAGGTGAAGCTGTCGAAGAAACTACCTTTATACTCCGAAATATTTGGTCAATGACCGACAATTACACCGTGACAACGACGAGTGGTACATTCACATCTGAAGAATCACGTGTCCTTCAAGGAACTGGTGAAGTTGAATTTACATACAATGGAACCTTTGAAAGCGACGGTGTAGCGTATGTTAAGGAATTCGTGGGTACATACACACGAGAAATCACTGACAAAGTGATGTACTTTGGTAACGGAACATGGAACGGACAAGGTACTTTCAAGGCAACATGGCTTGAAAACACGACAAATATGAGCCAATGTGAGCCAGTAGAGAATTCAACTGAATTTGCCATGCCGGCCAACCAAACCATCTGCCAACTAGGTGAAGGTAGTCAAGAGTATCTCTTCGACGGAGAATTTGTTGGAAAGGGTATGCTCACTTCTGATGGTGTCACAACATTCGTTCAGGAATTTGATGACGGAGTTAGTTTTGAGGGCATAGGAAGTTTCTATGGAACTGGAATTTTCAACGGAACAGGTCTATTTATTGGAAACGGGACATTCTCCGGACCAATGGTCGAACCTGGGTCATTCTACAAAACTGGCTTGCTTCCAGGTACGTACAATATGATTGCACAGATGGAAAATGGAAAGGAAGTACTCCTTCCTGACCCAGTCGTTGTTGGAATTACACCTAGCTACGACCTTGATATGTCAATTCCAGCATCACACTTTAGTGATACACTCATTGATATCGACAACAATCCTCTTGCAAACACGACAATAGAATTCATTGATGTTGTTCTTGGAGAAGATTCGATGATTGAAATAGTCACGGATGAAAATGGTTCGTTTGCTCACGGTCCAATCACCTTTGGTGAATATTATTACAGGGTTGACGCAGATGGTGACGGTTGGTACGATATGAATCAAACACTCTTCGTTACAGATGAGTCGCAGAACCTCACACTTGGGTTCAATGTACCACCAACAGGTGACATAACGATTCAATTGGTTTCCCCACTCGATGTGGACACTAATGAACCACTCATCGATGTAGCCAACAGGACGATCACTTTCGACGATGGTCTCGGATTTGCTGAACCTATTGAAGCAACATCAGACGAAGATGGTATTATCTTCGTGGAATTGCTTGCAGGAGAGTACACGATTATCGATAATCTCGATGAATCGATGGTTCTGTACGAGAAAATTAGTGTGGAACCAAATGATGAACTCAATGAAGAATTCGTATATTCAACATCTGTAGTCCTCAATGGGTCTGTTCGTTCATACAACGGTGCTCTCAATGACTATCACCAATGGTATTCAGAAACAGAAGATAACCCTGATCTCCTCTTAATCAATACTGAAACAGTGAAAGATACGCCTATCACTATGGTTTCAGGTGACCTTGAATTTAGCACAACGACGTCATCGGATTCAGGAAATTTCTCAATTCGAGTCCCTAGTGGCCATGATTACAACTTCACGATATTCTCACTGACCAGAGCGATGGCATATGGTGAATTGCTTGAGGTCAGTGGAGTTGAAGATATAGACCTTGGAACAATCTACCTTGAACCAACTTCGACCATTGAGGGCTTCCTTTATCTTTACGATAACGGCACATTTTGGGATTCAACTATTCCAGGTTGGGAATCTGAGAATCTATTTGCAACCAATGAAGATGGACTAACATGGAACACAACTGTCTCAAGCGAGGGGCGATTTTTCACTCAGCTCCCTGACGGCGTCTATGACTTCGAATTTGAAAATGAATTACTCAATGCTACCACAATCGAAGGCGTTATTGTGAATACCTCGACAACACTGCAGAATTCATTCCTTGAATTCTATGTATACCCAGATGAAATCGAAGTTACACTTAATGTGTACATGGCATCAAATGCCGATATTGATTCAACCAATGGAACGAAGATTTCACCAAGTTTTAACCTTCAACCAATGGGTGTTGGAACTCAAGTCAACATTACCGAAGACGATTACAATGATGTTGGTGAACTTGTGGTTACGTTAACTCCTGGAAGCTATCAAGTTGTCCTCAACAGAACTTCTGCTGGAGATGAAAATGCAACGGATTATGACCTAGTTGCTTTTTCATTCTTCGACCTTATAGATATTGGATTGAGCGGTCCTGAAGATGCGATCGACCTTGTGTTTAAGGAAACTTACAGAGTAAACGGAACGCTTACCAACTCTACAGGAGATGGAATTCAGAACAGTTTCTTGATGTATAATGAAGACGAAGACGATTACTTCAACATTGCATCAGACGAAAATGGTACATTTGCAGAATATGTTCCATCAGGTGATTGGCTGTTTATTGTTGCTCCATATTCATCAGGTGATATTACCGAAGTTCTAAGAAGCCCTGTGAGTGTTAGCGAAGACGCTGAATTACGGACATCTCTGGACTTACAGACTGTTCAAGGTGTAAATGTGAGTTTTCAACTACAAGAGGGATTGACACAGAACAATCTCTCAGAACAGCGAGTTAAGGCAATCAGTCAAGATGGCTATGGTCAAATCACATTTGAAAAGACCAATGAAACAGGTTACACGACTGAACTCCTCATGCCTGGACAATGGAGTCTTGAATTGAATTATTCAACATCGACAAAACACTGGATGCTAAACACTTCCAATGACCCATTTAACACAGATGACCATGATGGTGAGTTTAATCTCGACCTCGGGACTCTGGAAGCTGACTTGGAAGTTCAGATTGGAGGAAAAGTATACTGGCAGATAAGTTCCGACACGCAAAAAGGCATCGAGGGAATGGAAGTTTCGGTTTTGAGTTCCGACGAATTAACCGTCAACCAAACCATTGAAACAGACGAATTCGGAGTATGGCGTCTCTTTGTTCCAATACAAGACACCTACAATGTCACAGTGGCAAAAGATGGATACGGAACGGTGTACTACGAAACAACCAACGAAAGCATTGGCTATGTTGTTGAAAATGCCTCAGAATCTCACGATATTGAAGTTGAGGCAATCACCGTTCAAGTTAGCGGTACCGTTGTTGATTTGGTTGGTGCCGATAATGTTGATGCTACAATTCTGCTCTACCCCACTTCAGCATACGATCGAGACCCAATTGAAGTCGTTGGTTCAATGAACGGAACAGTCCTTGAATGGGAAGCCGAAGTACAACCAGGGGAATGGGTCGTGTATGTCACTTCGCAAAACCTCGACGAAAACGGTGGGGGTGTCGCTATTGGTTTGCTCGATGCATCAGTTTCGAACGGAGGGTCAGTCGACCTTGAAATGAGAAATGGTGGATATCTTATCCTCAGTACATCTTGGACTGATATCCAAGGTGTAGCCCACCACGTAGGAAGCGATGACGCTGGTTACAGCCTTATTGCAGAGGAAGTTGAAATTGAATTTAGTTTCGGCGACGGAATTGAATTTATTCAAACAACTCCCGCAAATGGAACCATCTTCTTCCTCGCACCAGCGGGTTCAGTCTCCATGGATTCTGAGTTTATCACCATTCAACATGATTTTGAACTTGAAATGGAGTACAACGGTGGTGCAGCAGGAACGGTGCCAACAAGCGGTTCCCAACCGCTTACCCTTGAGTACAACCGTCGAATCAATTCAGACACAACAATGACAATTGTGAATGCATCCGTTGAAGGTGCAGGCTATGATGTCAATGATTCACAACGAATGGATGCCATTCCATCTGGAACTGAATACGAACAAATTACATTTGATATCGACCTTGATTACAATGGTACTGAAGTGAACGACCTCTTTACCCTCACGGGTTCAGTTGTTGCCGCACCTGATTCGACTGATTGGATTGTTGAATTCTTCAACGGAACTGAATATGTTGATGAACTCCAAGTTCAGCTTGGTATAGGTGAAAACGCAAGTGACACAAGTGTAACACAATCCACAAATGTGTCTGTGAGGATCACCCTTCCGCCACAAAACACAACATGGCATCTCGACGAAGGACATCGAATACTTCTCAACATGAGAACTCAACTTGCTGAGACCAGTGAAATATCGCTGAATGTATTTGTTCCTCAAGTCCATGAGTTCGAAATCGTTGATGAAACTGAGGTGGTGGGCTTATCACCTTCGATTTCACGACAAATGTCATTCACAATCGAAAATTTGGGTAATGGTGATGATACATTTACGCTCGAAGTTGTAGATAATATTCCTGAAGGTTGGTCCGTTACTCCAATGCTTACAAGTGTGACCATTTCAAAAGATGATTCACGACAAATGTCCTTTACAATCCTTGCAGGTGATAATTTCACTGAGGGAACAAAAGAACTCTCTGTCATTGTTTCAAGCGAAGGCGATAGCGTCAGTACGAAAACAGTTGATGTTACAGTTCAAGCAGCACGAATCAAACTAAAGGTTGACCAAAGTTTGATTTCAAAATCTGCAGATGCAGATGTCGAAACTGTTCTAAGTATCCCAGTCGAAAACTATGGAATGCTTGATGCGAGCAGTGTGATTGTTTATCTTACGACAGATGAAAATGAGGAACTACAAACAACGATTTCAGTACCTGCTCAGGAAATTGTGTTCGCTGACTTCACACTGAATGCAACATCGGCAGGCAACCACCGCTACGATGTGCGTGTTGATGTGATCGGAGATGACGCAGAGTATGTCGATGTTGAAGTTGAAGACTTTGATTTCTCAGTCGATTTCTATGCCGGTAGTACTGGAGAAGGAAATTCGATTTGGGTCACTCTTGTCATCTTCTTACTCATGTGTCTTGTCATCTATGCTGGATTCAAGGCAGTGCGAAGTGGACGTTCAAGTTCTCGATTCTGATAGATTACGGGGTCGAAGTTCATGGATGAACTTCGAAATGTTGAGTATTTACCAGAGCCAAATGAGCCTCGTGTTGTTTCGGCAGTTGATCCATCAGTTTCTGGATTTGAAGATACATGGCGCTCTGAAGTGACTGGCTGGTTTCCAGCCATAGTTCAACCAATTAAACGGGTTTCTCGGCCATATTTCCTCGTCTCTCGAAGTATTGCCCTCGCTATCTTAGGGGCCATCATCCTGCTTGTTTGGAGGTTCGAGTGGCTGATTATCGAATTACCACTTCCTGATTCGGAATGGGCCTTTGAAGATTCAGGAATTCGAGACTTACAGGACATTGGCCTTGATGGTACAGGTGTGCATGTTTGTATGGTTGATACGGGCATAGATTTGTCCCATTCTGCATTCAATGGGCGGACAATTATGTTCAAGGACTATGTTGGAGGAAGTACATCCCCAGTAGAATATGGAGCAATTGCTCATGGGACACTTATGGCAGGTATTCTTTTGTCCCAAGATCATCAAATCGGTGTGGCCCCAAATGTGACATTTGCAATGGTTGCAACACTTCAAGAAGATGAAAACGGTATGAATACGGGAGATGAATCTCTTGTAGCCGACGCAATTCGATGGTGTGACCAAGTTTTCAAAGCTGACATCATCTCACTATCGCTTGGTGGAATGGCACCGAAGGAAGGTGATACTGAAAGTAAATCAGTGTCTGCTACGAGACAGGTTACTGATAATGGTATTTTTGTCGTTGCTGCAGCAGGAAACGATGGTGGGCCAGATGATGATGGCGACGTGTCATCACCAGGTAATGTTCCGAGAGTCATCACAGTGGGTTCCCACGATCGATTCGGTGAGGTTTGGAGCAATTCTTCTATTGGCAATGCTTCACTCAATCTGGATGAATCAAGACAGCATCCCAACATGAAACCTGAAATTCTAGCCCCTGGCGTACAAATCATCAGTGCGGGTGAACAAAATGCTTGGTATTCCAGTAGTGGAACATCGGATTCCACTGTTTTTGTTGCGGGTGCACTTGCTTTAATCCTACAAGAATATCCACAATTTAAACCCACGAGCAGTTCGAATGGCTCGTGTATTGATGCGGTGAAAGAGGCACTCATGGATTCGACAACAGCTCAAAATACGCCCCCAAATCATGATTCGAAGGAAGGATATGGAGTGCTGAATGCTGAAAAGTGGTATCAAGAAGTAGGTAAAATCGGTGAATGTTGAATCGAATTACCACCTCTATTTCATTATTTATTGAAGTTATGTGGAAAGATATCGCCGATTTCTTGCATAAAATTTGATACTTTCACACATTTTTGATATTCTTAAATTGACAAATGAGGCACAGTATTATATTCTCTGTTGAGATGGCAGAGATAGGTGTAAGTATGCGCACAAAAACAACAACAAAAAGTCTAATGCTCGTGTTTCTCATGGTCATGTCGACAATGATTGGTATTGTCAATATACCAACAGCAATGGCAGTTAATGAAACCACATCCGGAACAGTAACCGGAACTGAAACATGGACAGGTACCATGAACCTTGTTGGTGATGTCGAAGTTGCCGAGGGTTCGAAACTCATCATCAACTCCGGTACGACAATCAACATACCTTATGGCAAATTTATTGATGTACGTGGGGCTATATGTATCGGAGATAGCAATTGTGGTGCATCGGCTGGAACCAGCAAGGCTCGATTTATTTGGCAGCAACCAACAGATTACACTAAACTTGGCCGATGTTATTCCAATCAAACAGGAAGCCCACTCAACAACGGAGATACAGCATGTGGTTCAGGAATGATTATTCGTAGCACAATCGACGAAGCGATTACCTCTATCAATAATGCACACTTTGAGAAGGCATACGGCTACCCGATTTACATTCAATCCTTGCAATCAATTCAATACGGTGTTTTGGTGTTTGATGGCTCGCGAGTTACAGCTTCCGGTTTGTCGTTTACCGATGTGAACACCTCCAACGTTCTCGCTGTCAATGGTGCTGCACCAACCCTTGATAATTCAGAGTTCACCTTAGGAATTGATGGGAGAGGATATGATGCTGCTGCAGTACGAGCATACTCTGCGGGCATAGGCATTCAAAACACAATCAATATTATCAATTCACAATTCTCAGGCGATGATACGAAGGATTGTGGAACACAAGGTGGTGGTCGATCACTCATCTTTATCGAAGACTCATATGTTTCGATGGATAATCTCGACCTTGGTTCCAACACATATGGTATTTTCCTCAAGAGAACGTCTGGCTTGTTGGGTAATTCGTCAATTGTAACAAAGTGTAACGCCATTGACACCAATGATGTG
>Ga0213864_10000308_pt1 | contig 21959 bp, 17 predicted proteins | sample PICome_5_FD_160078 | JGI IMG/M metagenome (GOLD analysis project Ga0213864, IMG submission 160078) | Coastal seawater microbial communities near Pivers Island, North Carolina, United States - PICO247 | ecosystem: Environmental > Aquatic > Marine > Coastal | place: USA: North Carolina... | reverse complement strand
TTTCGCCGTAACGCGCAGGAACGGCAACCTCATACCCCATTTCACCGCTGAAGGAGATGCGGAACAAACGCCCTGGAACGCCCATGACATCCATGGCCGCGCATTGCATAAACCCAAAGGCATCATTGCTAATGTCATCCTCAACAAAATTGCTAAGCAAATCACGCGCCTTGGGTCCCGCAACGGCAAATTGTGCCCATTGTTCGGTGACGGAAATGAAACTTACATCAAATTCGGGATGCAGGCATTGAGTGACGAAATCCAGATGCCGCATCACCAAACCCGCTGCGGCAGTTGTGGTTGTCATCACATAGTGATTTTCACCCAAGCGCGCAGTTGTACCATCATCCATCACATGCCCATCTTCACGCAGCATCAAGCCATAACGCACGCGCCCTATCTTAAGCGTGCTGAACATATTGGTGTAGATGAAATCCAAGAGTTTGGCGGCATCTTTGCCCTGAATGTCGATTTTGCCCAAGGTCGACACATCACACACACCGACATTTTCACGCACCATCAAGACCTCACGATCACAGGATTGACGCCATGAGGTTTCGCCATGTTCGGGGAAATAGCTGGGGCGATACCAAAGGCCCGCTTCGATCATTGGGGCGGCCATTTCTTTTGCAACGGCGTGGGACGTGGTGAAGCGTTCGGGCGCAAACCCCATACCACGCGCTTCGCCTCCCATGGCGGCAATCGCAACAGGGGAATAGGGGGGACGGAAGGTTGTGGTTCCCGTTTCCGGAATGCCCCGCCCCGTCGTATCTGCCAGCAACGCCAACGCCGCGACGTTAGAATTTTTACCCTGATCCGTCGCCATCCCTTGGGTGGTGTAGCGTTTCATATGTTCGACAGAGCGGAAGTTTTCTTGGGCCGCCTGTTTGATATCCTTCACAGTGACATCGTTTTGATAATCCAACCATGCCCGCGCCTTGCCCGGAACCGCCCACAGCGGTTCAATCGCATACGCCGCATTTTCCGCAGCGGGTAGCGGATCTGAAGGTGTGGCTTTCCCCAAATCACCCGCAACACGCACGGCGATATACTGTGCGCTTTCAAAACAGGCAGCTGTAGACATGTGGCCCGCTGCCGAACCCACAACGGACATCCCCGGAATTGATCCCGCGGTCGGAACAAAGCTGGCGATAGTTTCATTCCATGTCGGACGACCATTCATGTGACAGGTCATGTGAACCGTCGGGTTCCACCCACCAGAAACCGCTAAACAATCTGCGGCGATGCTGTGGTTTCGTCCACCGTCGGTGATCTGAACCGATGATAGACCCAGTCGCCCTTTAGTGTCCGTTACATGCGCCCCACGATAAATCGGGAAATTCCCCTCAATCGCTGCATCTGCGCGCGCATCCACGTAGGCCGCAACCTCGACCCCCGCCGCAGACAAATCATGTGCCGTACGAAAGGCATTGTCGTTATTGCCAAATACTACCACACGTTTCCCAGTCGCAACACCATAGCGGTGCAAATAACTGCGCACGGCACCCGCTTGCATGATCCCAGGACGGTCGTTGTTTGCATAACCAATGGTGCGCTCCAATGCACCCGCCGCCAATACCGCACGTTTCGCATGAATACGCCAAAAAGTTTCCAGTGGGCAATCTCCACCCCGATCACTCATGTGATGGGACACACGTTCAACCGCGCCATAGGTGCCGCCATCATAGGCGCCCGTGACAGTTGTGCGCGTCATTAGGCGCACGTTGTCCATTTGATCCAATTTAGCAACTATCTCGGCCGCCCAATCCGCGGCTGGTTTGCCGCCGATTTGATCCGCTTCGCTATTCAGGCGTCCGCCCATGCGGAAATCTTCGTCCGCAAGGATCACGTCCAATCCTGTTTGCGCCAATTGATAGGCGGCCCATAATCCCGCAGGGCCCGCACCGATCACCAAAACATCGCAATGGGCGAATGCGCGTTCATATGTATCCTCATTCTGTTTTTCACTCAGCGCACCCAAACCAGCAGCGCGGCGAATGACGGGTTCGTATAGTTTTTCCCAAAACGCCCGCGGCCACATAAAGGTTTTGTAATAAAAACCCGCCGACAAAAACGGCGCCATCAGGTCATTTACCGAGAGCAGGTCATATTTTAGGCTGGGCCAACGGTTTTGGGAATTGGCCTCAAACCCATTGTAGATTTCCTGAACCGTTGCGCGCACATTAGGGTCCTGATGCACGCCTGAACCAACAGTGACAATTGCGTTTGGCTCTTCACTACCCGCGCTCAGGATACCGCGGGGACGGTGATATTTGAAAGACCGCGCCACCAAACGCACGTCATTGGCCAAGAGTGCTGAGGCCAACGTATCGCCCTGAAAACCGCCATAGGTTTTACCATCAAAGCGGAAACTGACGGCATTGACGCGATCAATTTGTCCATAATCAGAAAGCCTCATCGCTGCTCTCCTTTTACCTTGGATGCAAGCTCTGCGCCCAAGACCTCGTGGGTGACGGTATTGCGTGTCACGACCAACCAATTTGAACAGCCTGCTTCGTGATGCCACAAATCGCTTGTGACGCCCGCAGGGTTGTCGCGATTGTGAATATAATCATTCCACACCGCATCCCCTGCATCAGGATCAGGGCGGTTCAGTGCCAATGCATCGCCCTGATAATAAAACTCACGTCTGTCACGTTCCCCACAAATGGGACAAGGAATACGCATTACCCGCTCCTAGTGTAAGTTGTGCTGAGACCCGGTGGCCTCTTCGTCCATCAAACCATATCCCGTTTGGAACCGATCCAAACGGAAGCGCGCCGCAGGTTGATGATGACAATCGGTTGCAATCAAATGCGCATAGCTGAAGCCTGATCCAGGCACGGCCTTAAACCCGCCATAACACCAGCCACAATTTAGATAGAGCCCATCAATATCCGTTTTATCGATGATCGGGGATCCATCGGGTGACATATCCATGATACCCCCCCAAGAGCGTAGAACCTTGGCCTTGCCGATCATGGGCATCAGGCTCATACCCGCCTCCATCACGTGTTCCATCATGGGCAGGTTGCCGCGCGATGCATAGGAGGCATAAAAATCAATGTCACCACCAAAAACCAAACCGCCCTTATCCGATTGGCTTATATAAAAATGGCCCATCCCAAATGAAATGACATGATCAATGACGGGCTTGATCCCCTCGGTCACAAAAGCCTGCAAAACATGACTTTCAATCGGTAGGCGCATGCCCGCCATCGCCGCTGTCTGGCTGGAACGGCCCGCCGTGGCCAAGGCAATTTTCTTCGCACGGATTGTGCCGCGGCTGGTTTCAACACCGCGCACCTTTCCGTTTTCGATGTTGATGCCTGTAACCTCGCAATTCTGGATCAAATCAACACCACGCTGATCGGCACCGCGTGCGAATCCCCATGCCACTGCATCATGGCGTGCCGTCCCCCCACGAGGATGGTAAAGGCCGCCGTAAATCGGGAAACGTAGGCTGTCAAAGTTCAGATAGGGGATCATGTCGCGCACCTGATCGCGGTTCATCAGGATCGCATCATCCCCTTGGTTAACCATGGCATTGCCCCGACGGGCAAAGGCATCGCGTTGACCATCGGAATGGAACAGATTGATGATCCCGCGTTGGGAATGCATCACGTTATAATTCAACTCATCCTCTAACTGTTCCCACAGTTTCAGTGAATGTGAATAAAATTCGGAATTTCCAGGCAGGCCATAGTTTGCCCGCACAATCGTGGTGTTACGCCCGACGTTTCCGCCGCCTATATATCCACGCTCCAGAACCGCAACATTGGTGATGCCATGTTCCTTGGCCAGATAAAACGCCGTGGACAGGCCATGCCCGCCGCCGCCCACAATCACAACATCGTATTCATCCTTGGGATCCGGATCACGCCAATGCGCACTCCACCCCTTGTTACCAGTCAAACCCTCTTTCAGAATGCGAAGCGCAGAAAAGCGCATAGCCGTCTCCTTTGTTCGTTGACGCAGAGACAACCAACTTCACACCAGAAAATCAATACTTAGCGACGACAAGAATGTACAGTTTACGACATAGGCCGTGCCTTAATAAACGCCTATGCGAATATAGTCGTTCTTGACCATGCCCATTAAGGTTGGATTGGGGCAGTCCGTCTATTTCGCCGATTTATTGAAACACATATGACCGCCCAAAAAAATCGAACGGCCTATCATTTCAACCGATCCACCCAAAACGGTTGTCGGCAAAGAGCCCTTATTATGCGCGTCATCAGCTGTACCCAGCGCCGAAAAATTGGTACCGAAACCAATCGAGTCCCTCGTTTTCGGCCAAATTCTGCAGAAATGTGATCTTTCCAGTTGGTCTTGCGCAGGGTAATAGAAGCCATGAGCACAAATCCACCAAACCTCCGCCCCGATCTGGCAAACGCAAAAGTCGCCGAAAGCCGCAGCGCAAACCAACCTACCATCGGGATGGTGTCATTGGGCTGCCCCAAGGCATTGGTAGACAGCGAACGCATTTTGACCCGCCTACGTGCAGAAGGATACGGTATATCCCCCGACTATTCGGGGGCGGATGCGGTCATCGTGAACACATGTGGATTTTTGGACAGTGCCAAAGCAGAAAGCCTTGAGGCCATTGGCGAGGCATTGAATGAAAATGGACGGGTGATTGTGACCGGATGTTTGGGGGCAGAGTCCGAATATATCACAGGCCACCACCCCAAGGTTTTGGCCGTCACAGGCCCCCATCAATATGAACAGGTGTTGGATGCGGTCCATGCCGCGGTACCCCCAAATCCAGACCCCTTTGTTGATTTGTTGCCCGCAAGCGGCGTGAAATTAACCCCACGCCACTACAGCTATTTGAAAATCTCAGAAGGCTGTAATCACAAATGTAAATTCTGCATCATCCCCGACATGCGCGGCAAATTACAAAGCCGCCCTGCCCACGCAATCATACGCGAGGCAGAAAAATTGGTTGAAAATGGTGTGCGCGAATTATTGGTAATCTCGCAGGATACGTCTGCTTATGGGGTCGATATCAAATATGCCACGGACCGCGATCACCGTGCGCATATCACAGATTTGGCCCGTGATCTGGGATCATTGGGGGCATGGGTGCGGCTGCACTATGTCTACCCCTATCCACATGTGCGCGATCTGATCCCACTGATGGCCGATGGGATCATCCTGCCCTATTTGGATATTCCATTTCAGCACGCCCACCCCGATACACTGCGCCGTATGGCCCGCCCCGCAGCGGCGGCCAGAACACTGGATGAAATCGCAGCATGGCGGTCAGCCTGCCCTGATATCACATTACGTTCGACCTTTATCGTGGGCTATCCTGGCGAAACCGAAGCGGAATTTGAAACGCTGCTCGATTGGCTGGATGAGGCGCAGTTGGATCGCGTCGGGTGTTTTAAATATGAAAACGTTGATGGCGCGCGATCCAATGATTTGCCCGATCACGTTCCAGATGCCGTGAAACAAGACCGCTGGGAACGGTTCATGACCAAGGCACAAGCTATTTCAGAAGCCAAGCTACAGGCCAAGGTTGGCCTCAAAATGGATGCGATCGTGGATGAGGTGGACCAAGACGCAGCCACCTGCCGCACCGTGGCAGATGCCCCTGAAATTGACGGCAACCTGTTCATTGATGACGGACATCAGGATTTGAATATCGGCGACATTGTCACGGTTGAGGTGGATGAGGCCGGTGAATATGACCTGTGGGGACGTTTGGCGCTTGCGCCATAAGTCCAACTGCGACATTTGCGTAAGCCCCAATGACATTTTGGCCCAACCTATTACATTTTACGCGGAATAGGAGATACCGTCATGAAAACACGCGCCCTCTATAACGCTGATTGTCCCGTCTGTAATTCCGAAATGTGCCATTACGACGCCTATGCCAAGTCGCGGGATTTACCCATTGAAATTGTAGATTTGAACAAAACGGATTTGTCGGAATGGGGCGTTGACGAAGATCGCGCAACGCGCCTGTTGCATGTGATGCATGATGGCAAAATCCATGTCGGGCTTGCGGCGTTTTTGATCCTATGGGATCAAATGCCCCGCTATCGGTTTATGGCTCGGATTGCCCGCATTCCTGGGTTATGTCAGATCTTGGATTGGGGATACGAACACATCGTCGCCCGCATCATCTATGAGCGCCACTTGCGGCGTAAGGCCAAGGGATTGGTGAATTCGGTGCATGAATAGGATATTCAGGTTTCATTGAGGTTTCACGCAAACGTTAAAGCACACACCCGAGGGCGGTGAACAAGGCTGAGGCAACGAAGTCCAAAAACCAATCTTATTCCAAGCCAATCGCCAGATTGGCGAAGCGCCGACCTCCCCCAGGGAGGTGCTTTCGCACCTTCTGAGGTCGGCTTGGAAATAATCCCTGACCCTTCACATGCCTCATAATGCGGGCTACTCGATATCGGTATTCTGACAAAAAATAGTCTGACAAGTGACGACCACCCTATCCCTAAAACATCCATATCCCATCGCGCTTTGCGCACCGACGTGATACCGACGTATTACCGACGCAAAACAGACCCAGGATTTAGGATGTTTTGGGGATCAAGCGCGCCCTTGATCGCGTGCAGCGCCGACAGTTTCGCAGGATCGCCATAACGTTCCAAGTCATCCACCTTAAGCCGGCCAATCCCATGTTCCGCACTATGCGATCCCCCCATCGAAACGACCAAATCATGCACCGTGCGTTTGATCTCATCCCGCAGGTTCCAGAACTCTTTCTTATCCCGTCCTTTGGGTGGAAAGACATTATAATGCAGGTTCCCATCCCCCAAATGACCAAAGCAATTGATGCGCATATCGCATAGTTTTTCCAAATGGTTTGGGGCCACCTTTATGAACTCTGGGATCATCGAAAGGGGTAGTGAAATATCATGACTGCTAATTGATCCGATGCGGCGGTTGGCTTCTGGAATGGTTTCGCGGATCGTCCATATCTCTTGCGCCTGCTGTTTGGATTGTGCGATGACCCCATCGCTGACCAACGCAGCCTCATGTCCCAATTCAAACAGGCGTTCAAGCGCATCTGATGCGGATTGCACACCCCCCATACCCAGTTCAATCAAAACCATCCATTCTGGTTTGCCCTCAATCACTTGGCGCACATCTGGCATGGTTTCCGATAAAAAATCCAACCCCATTTTAGACATCAATTCAAAGGCAGAGACCGCCTCGCCCACCTCATCGCGTATCATCGCCAAAAGGGAGAGGGCCGCACTTGGATCAGGCACGGTGAACAGGGCCACACCCACATCCCGCGGACGCGGCGCAAGCTTTAGGGACGCACCCGTGATGATGCCCAATGTTCCTTCGGATCCGATCATCAGATGACGCAGATCATAGCCAGTATTATCCTTACGCAGACGTCCCAAACCGTTCCAAATTGCGCCATCGGCCATCACAACCTCTAAACCCAAACATAGATCCCGCGTGTTGCCATAACGCAGAACATTCACGCCCCCTGCGTTCGTTGCAAGACACCCGCCAATGCGTGCACTACCCCCAGAGGCCAAAGACAGCGGGAACAGGCGATCAAAATCTTCAGCCGCCTGCTGGATATCCGCTAAAATGACACCTGCATCCACGATCATAACGTTTTCTTCAGAATACACGGCGCGAATTCTCATCATCTTTTCAAGGGATAAGATCAAAGGAACAGCCCCAGCTTCAGCAAGCTGTCCGCCCACTAATCCCGTTCCACCGCCATAAGGAATAATAGCCACACGATGGGTGTGGCAAAGTTTGACGAGCGCGCTGACATTCTCGGTCGATTTGGGACGCGCGACATATTCCGCCTGCCCCTTCCAACGGCCACGGGGTTCTTCGATATAGCCGGGTTCTATGGGAAAGAGCAGATGCGCTAACCCTGCATCTGACGCGATCGTATAGAAGTTTTTATCCGCTGGTAAATAGGTATTCATGCCATGCCCACTGTTGTCCGGCCACGCCGATCCGCGCGTAAGGCAGCATATAGGACGTGTGTGCGCCAACGGCCATCAATTTGGATATACGCCTGGGCAACACCTTCGTATTTATAGCCACATTTTTCCAAAACACCACGCGATGCAACGTTTTCGGGTAAACAGGCGCTTTCAATACGGCTGAGGTCCATTGTGCTAAAGGCATAGTGGACCATCGCGCGCAGGGCTTCTGTCATGTACCCGTGGCGCGCATAGGGGTGGCCAATCCAATATCCCATAGTCCCCGTTTGCGCAGGGCCATGGCGTATATTGTCCAGCGTGATCGCGCCCACCAATTGCTCATCTTCACGTCTAAACATGAACAGTGGAATGGCTGTGCCGCCGTTGATGTTTTTCTGTGACCAATAGACCCGATTAGAAAACGCCTTACGCGACAAATGATCAGGTGACCATGTGGGTTCCCAAGGGGTCAAAAACTCTTTGGAGGCATTGCGCAATTCAGACCATTGACGATAGTCAGTCTGAAGAGGCGCGCGCAGGTATAAACGTTCGGTGTCGATCCATACTTTGCGCTTAAAGAAAAACATTATGATGCTCGTTGCGCCTCAAGTGCGGCTAAATCGGGCGCCCCCGCGATTGGACCGTAAAGAGCGGTTGCCATCTTGGCACCACTTGCGACCGATTGCGCATATGCACGCAATTTGTCCAAGTTCACAGCGTCGATGCTAGCCAATGTTTCTTCTAGACTTGGAACCTTGCCCCAAATCTGAACCATCCGGGCCAAACGCTCTGCGCGATTTGATGCGCTTTCCAATCCCATCAAAAGACCAGCTTTCATTTGCGCACGTGCACGGTCCAGCTCGGCTAGGCTCAGCGTGTCTGCCGCGCGCTTTAGCTCATCAATTGTGATTTTGGCTAATTCCCCGATTTGTGCATCCGATGTACCCGCATAAATCGTGGTCATACCCGTGTCGTTATAGGCGCCTGCTTGGGCAAAGATGGTATAACACAGCCCACGTTTTTCACGCACCTCTTGGAACAGGCGCGATGACATCCCCCCGCCAAGCGCGATTGAATAAATCTGCGCCGTATAAATATCGTCATCGCGATAACTTGGACCCTCGAGTGCAAGTGTAAAATGCGCCTGTTCTAATTCCTTTTCGCGGCGCAATTCGCCTCTGTGGAATTGTGCATCACCATCAGTTTTTATTGCGGGAATGATCGGCAAATCACCGAATGCATCCGACAACAATTGATAGAGTTCATCGTGATTAACGCCACCTGCGGCAGCAAAAACCATCCGATCGGGTGAATAATGTGACGACACAAATTGAATCAAATCATCCCGATCAAACCGCGCGACATTATCAGACGGGCCAAGGATTGATCGACCCAGGGATTGTTGGGGATAGGCGGTTTCCTGAAGCCAATCAAATATGATATCATCAGGGGTATCCAATGTTTGACCGATCTCTTGAAGGATCACACCGCGCTCAACCTCGACCTCACGCGGATCATAAATAGAGTTGCGCAGAATATCGGCCAAAATATCCACGCCCAAACACACATCCTGGCGCAGCAGGCGCAGGTAATATGCCGTCGCTTCGCGCGAGGTATAGGCGTTGATATAACCACCCACATCCTCAATCGCTTCGGCGATGTTCACAGCACTGCGTGTGCAGGTCCCTTTGAACGCCATATGCTCCAGAAAATGCGCAATACCGGTTTGGGATTGTGTTTCGTTTCGCCCACCGGCCATTACCCAAACCCCAAGCGCCACGGACTCAAGGCCTGGCATATGCTCAGTCACGATTTGGAACCCATTGGGCAATATGTGTTGTTGAATGCTCAATTTGCGATCCGATCTTTTACAATGGCCTTTAGCGCATCAAGGTTATTGTCAACGCGAGTCACGCGTTCTTCCCGCTCAAAGAGGTCGGACATGCGCGGGGGTAAATGAGGGCGAATACCTGTCGCGGCCTCGACCGCGTCAGGGAATTTCGCAGGATGCGCCGTGGCCAAGGTAATCATGGGCGTATTCGCAACGCGCAAGCGTTCCGCAACATGTGTTCCGATTGCGCTGTGAGGACACAAAAGCTCTGCGTGCTCCACGAGACTGTGTTTGATTTCGGCAGATGTTTCTGCCTCACTTGCGCGGCCGCTGTCAAAGTTATCGCGCAATGCATCCATTATACCCTGCGATAAAGCAAAGCCGCCATTGGTTTTCAATTCATTCATGACGTTGGCAATTGCGGCCCCATCTCGATCATAGGCGTCAAACATCGCGCGTTCAAAATTTGAACTGATCTGAATATCCATCGATGGACTGATGGATGGGATAACACCACCCATGCGGTATTCACCCGTACTTAGGCAGCGGTGCAAAATATCGTTTTGGTTTGTCGCAACAACCAAACGATCAATTGGCAGGCCCATGCGTTTCGCGATATAGCCTGCGAAAATATCACCAAAATTTCCGGTTGGAACGGTAAAGCTTATCTTACGATGGGGCGCTCCCAGTTGAACCGCGGATGAGAAGTAATAGACAACCTGCGCCAAAACACGCGCCCAGTTGATCGAATTCACACCCGCCAGCTTCACACCATCGCGGAATTCAAAATCATTGAACATGTCCTTCAGGCGTGATTGGCAATCATCAAAGGTTCCATCAACGGCCAAGGCGTGCACATTGGATTCTGTCGGTGTTGTCATTTGACGACGCTGTACATCTGACACGCGTCCGTGTGGATATAGGATGAAAACATCCACGGCATCTAGACCACGAAACGCCTCGATCGCGGCGCTGCCTGTGTCGCCACTGGTTGCGCCCACGATGGTAACACGATCACCACGGCGGTTTAGCGCCACTTGAAACAATTGACCAATCAGCTGCATTGCAAAATCTTTGAACGCAAGGGTTGGCCCGTGGAAAAGTTCCAACAAAAAATGGTTATTGTCCAACTGAACCATAGGCGCGCGCGCAGAATGACCAAAATTCGCATAGGCCTTGGCAATGATATCAGCAAATTCGGCGTCCGTGAATGTGTCACCAACAAAGGGGCGCATGACCTGAAACGCAATCTCTTCATAGGATTTGCCCGCCATTGCAGCAATATCGGCATGAGACAAAGTTGGCACTTGCTCCGGAACATAAAGCCCCCCATCACGTGCCAAGCCCGTGAGCATCGCTTCTTCGAAGCTAAGGATCGGTGCATTGCCGCGGGTTGAGATATATTGCATGTCTCTTAACTCTTTCTTCTGCGTGTCCCAAAAAGGAAAAGGCCGCTCATCCCTGCCCAAACAGCGACAAGCGAAAACCATGTAATTGCATATTGCAGATGATCGTTGGGAATACCACTGCTAGAAATAGGGATCGGTGAAACTTTTTCACTGCTGGGGGTAATTTCACGTGCAATCACCAGAATGGGATCGGCGTTCAACGCGGCAGCCAATTTTGGAACATCGCGCGCAAACCAAATGTCGCGTGTTAGATCAGGTTCGGGGGTGTATTGATCCACCTCTTCCGGCCAATGTAAATTGCCCAAAATAGTCGCCTGATCATTTCGCAAATCTTCGGTTTGGTCAATTTTAACGAAACCGCGGTCAACTAGAATGACACGACCATCCGTCTGAAACGGTTGGATAATGCGATACCCTGCCCCGATCAGTTTTTGGCTTACCAAGACACGGATACGGGTTTCAAGAAACCGCCCAGAAACTTCGATGGGTTGATATTTGTGGGCCTCTACTCTTGGCGAAAGCGGAAGTGCACTTGGCGGCCCCTCAATTTTCGCATCAATCTCGGCCAGAATACCCTCTTTCCAAGCAAGACGTTTGACCTGCCATGTCCCCAGCGATAGCAAGACTGCAATCCCCACCAGACCGATAATCAGAATAAAAATCGTGCGCCTCACCACTGTCCCCCAAGTAGGAAACGCGCGAAGTCAGACTTCGCGCGCTTTCAATAATAATTTACATGCGTAACATGTAGGGAGCCTAGCCGCCCCAAACGTAGACTGCTGCAAATAGGAACAACCAAACAACGTCAACAAAGTGCCAATACCATGCCGCCGCTTCAAAGCCCAAGTGTTGTTCTGGGCTAAAGTGACCGCGCATCGCACGTAGCATACAGATGAACAAGAAGATGGTACCAACGATCACGTGGAAGCCGTGGAAACCAGTCGCCATAAAGAAACTCGCGCCATAAATGTTTCCAGAGAAACCAAAGGCCGCGTGCTGATATTCGTAGGCTTGAAACACTGTAAAGATCAGGCCAAGTGCAACAGCAATTGCCAAGCCATTGATCATGTCCTTTCGATTACCTTCGTGTGCAATAGCGTGGTGCGCCCAAGTGGCTGCAGCACCTGAACACAAAAGGATCAAGGTGTTGATCAATGGGAGGTGCCATGGATCAAATGTTTCGATACCAACTGGCGGCCAAACGCCATCAACCATCGGGCTCATTTCACCCATTGGGTACATCGCATGCTTGAAGAATGTCCAGAACCATGCAGAGAAGAACATCACCTCTGACATGATGAACAAGATAAATCCATAACGCAAACCAATCAGGACAACAGGTGTGTGATCACCAACTTTGTTCTCGGTAACCGTGTCTGCCCACCAGCCGAACATAACGTAAAGAACGCCAACAAAGCCAATTAGAGCCATCCAAGGACCAGAAATCGTAATCATTCCGCCCAGGATCGTTGTTTCGCCTTTCATCGCAACTGTTGCACCAAAAAGCATTACAAATGCAGCAACAGCGCCCAGCAAAGGCCAGAGCGATGGGTTTAGAATGTGATAGTCGTGATTTTTTACATGCGCCATTTTGATCCCTCGTCGGAAGGTTTAGTTAAGTTTCGTTAGTTCATCTGCATCCGGTGAAACAAGCGCTGTCTCCTCAGGCAGATCGATTTCATAAAAGGTGTACGACAATGTTATGACCTTGGTATATTTCGCATCACGGTCGTCTACCAATTGCGGGTCCACAAAGAAGGTTACAGGCATTTGCACACGTTCACCGGGTTGCAAAACCTGCTCTTCAAAGCAGAAACATTCAATTTTCGTGAAGAATGCGCCCGCTTCGTAGGGGGTTACATTATAGGACGCTGATCCAGCAATTGGGCGGTCATATGGGTTATAGGCCTCATAAAACGCCAAGCCTGTTTCACCAATCTTGATTTCCATCTGACGCTGCATGGGTTTGAATTCCCATGGCATGTCGCGTTCAAGAGAAGCATCAAAACGTACTTTTATAGTGCGATCCAACACCAAATCCGATCCCGCCTCGGCCGTAGTTGTGATACCACCAAATCCAGTCACGCGGCAGAACCAGTCATAAAACGGCACAGATGCCCATGCCAGCGCCCCCATAACAACAACCAGTGTCAGAGCCTGCAAGGCTGTCTTTTTCTTGGGATCAATTGCGCTCATCGTCCGACCTCGCCCGCGATTGCGCCTGATATATCACCAGATACCTTGACGACAGTTAGGCCGAAAACAATCGCAACAAATGCAACCAACACAAGGCCAAGGCCAAGATTGCGGCCCTTACGGCGTTGATGCAGTTCGTGTTCGGTTGGGAAGTTCATTACAGCACCTCAATTCCATAACGAGTCAATCCAGCCTCAAGCAGGATCGCGCCGAAATGCGCGAATAGATACAAGAGTGAAAGTGTAAAGAATTTGCGTTCAACAGCAAAGTTATCGGCCTCTGATGCGTCTTCATCACGGCGCCAGATTTTGATCGCACCCCATAGGAACTGCGCGTTCAACACAATCGCGACGGTTAGATAAAAGATACCACCAATTGATGTGAACCCTGTCGCAATCGCCAAGACAGCCAACAAAACCGTATAGCCCAAAATGTGATTGCGTGTCGCGCGACGTCCATGTGTCACTGTCAACATCGGCACTTCTGCATCGTCATAGTCGTTGCGCATAAACAAGGCCAAGGCCCAAAAATGCGGGGGCGTCCACATAAAGATCAATGTAAACATCAATACCGCTTCGATTGACATGCTGCCCGTTGCCGCCAACCATCCGATCATCGGGGGGAATGCGCCCGCCGCACCACCGATGACGATGTTTTGCGGGGTCCAACGCTTAAGCCAAATTGTGTAGATCACAACGTAAAAGAAAATCGTAAACGCCAACAAACCTGCCGCATACCAATTGGTGGCAAGCCCCAGCATCACAACCGAGATACCAGAAAGCGCGAAGCCAAATGCCTTGGCCTCATCCGCGGTGACTTTCCCTGCAGGGATTGGACGTTTCTTGGTGCGACGCATCACTGCGTCGATGTCGGCATCATACCACATGTTCAATGCACCCGAGGCACCACCGCCCAGCGCGATGAACAAAATCGCGGTAAATCCGACAAACGGATGAACCGAAACGGGTGCTGCCAACAACCCAACAAAGGCCGTGAAAACCACCAACGTCATGACGCGTGGTTTCATCAAAGCGAAATAATCGCCAAACTGCGCTTCGTTTTCGTGGATCACATTATGTAGGCTTGCGTCGCTCATTTCGGTTGCTTTATCCGTTACATAAATTGCACCCCAAGCACCGACCTGCACTCGGGGAATAGGGTCTTACTTAGATGCAACTGCGTATGAAGCAGGCGTACTTGCGTACTCTTCTTTTGCACCCTTAAGCCAGTTTTCGTAGGCTTCTTCGCTCACAACTTTGACTGTAATTGGCATGTATGCATGATCTTTACCGCACAATTCAGAACACTGGCCGAAGTATACGCCTTCTTTTTCAGCTTTGAACCAGAGCTGCGCTAAGCGCCCAGGTACGGCGTCTTGCTTTACACCAAATGCTGGGATTGTCCATGAGTGAATAACGTCACCCCCAGTCACTGTCATAACGACCGTTTTGTTAACAGGAACAACCACGGCTGTGTCTGTTGCCAATAAAAATTCTTTGCGTGAATAACCTGCTTCGACCAAGGCCGCTTCAACCTCGTCTGTTAGAACATAGTTACCAACAGTCGCAGGTTGACCAATCATGTAGCTGTCAAACGCAAAGTCATGATCTGTGTATTCGTAACCCCAGTACCACTGATACCCCGTCACTTTAATGTTCACGTCACCTTCTGGGATTTCCTGCTGCTTGAACAACACTGGAAGCGAAAAGGATCCGATAAACAATAGTATCAAGATTGGGCCAACGGTCCATAACACTTCGATTGGTGTGTGGTGTGTGAATGAGGCTGGCTCTGGGTTGGAGCGGCGATTGTAACGCACTATAACGATCGCCAATAGCGCAACCACAAATATTGAGATTGCTGTAATGATCCAAAGAACCATACCATCCAACCACTGAAGGTCGCGCGCCAATTCTGTCGCTGCTGGCTGAAAGCCAAGACCTTTTTCAGTGGGAACTCCGATGATTTGCAAACCTTCCTGCGCAATGACAGGAGCCGAAGCAAACATAGCCATTAGGCCAGTAACAAGTGATTTCAGTCGCATTTTACACCCTGATCGGTTTCAATTATTCCAACTAAAACGGCTTTCAAAGCCGAACTTTGAAAGGAATCCCGTTGTATTCACCGCGGTTAAAACCATATTTATTCAGAGAAATAAAGATTAAAGCTTGCGTCAAACGGACGCTAATTGAATTTTTATCTTCAAAATGACGAATATAATGAGGATCGGCGCATGTCAGACACAGATTTCAATCCATTCGAACAGTATTTTGATCGATCTGAGGCTCAGAATATTCTGAAAAACACCTGCTCAGGTGCTGATGATGGCGAATTATTCATCGAACGCCGCAGGTCAGAGAATTTGATGCTGGATGATAGTCGTTTGAAGTCCGCAAATTTCGATGCCAGCGAAGGATTTGGTTTGCGGGCCGTTCGCGGCGAAGTCACGGGTTATGCGCATTCTACCGAAATGACCGAAACCGCACTGAAACGGGCATCAGACACTGTTGGTTTGGCGGCAGGACAGGGTGAGGCAAGCTTGGCCAATGCCCCCAGCCGCAGCAACCGCGCACTCTATGACAGCTTTGATCCAACCGAAGAAATTTCGTTTTCGGCCAAAGTCGACCTGCTAAAGGAAATCGACGATTATTTGCGCACTTTAGATAAACGTGTTGTGCAAGTCTCAGCCTCGATTGCTACCAACCTACAAGAAATCATGGTTCTGCGCCCCGAGGATGAGATCTGGGGCGATGTGCGTCCACTTGCTCGTTTGAATATTTCGGTGATTGTGGACCAAGACGGCCGCCGTGAAAGCGGCTCAGCAGGGGGCGGTGGGCGGTATTCGTTATCCCAGTTGATTACACCACACAAATGGAAGGCGACGGCCCAAGAAGCATTGCGCATCGCGACAGTTAACCTTAGAGCTGAAGATGCTCCTGCAGGTGTTATGGACATCGTATTAGGGCCAGGCTGGCCAGGCATTCTATTACATGAAGCTGTTGGGCATGGATTAGAAGGCGACTTTAACCGCAAAGGCACCAGCGCATTCGCAGGTCTGTTGGGACAACAGGTTGCGGCCAAGGGCGTCACAGTTGTCGATGATGGTACCCTGCCATATCGACGCGGATCAATTAATATTGATGATGAGGGCACGCCAAGTTCGCGTAATGTTTTGATCGAAGACGGTATTTTGATTGGATTTATGCAGGACCGTCAAAATGCACGTTTGATGGGGGTTGAACCCACAGGTAATGGACGCCGCCAAAGTTATGCACATGCGCCAATGCCGCGCATGACCAATACGATTATGGAAGGTGGCAATGCAACACCCGCCGAATTACTGTCTGATCTCAAGGATGGGATTTACGCCGTGGGTTTCGGCGGCGGACAGGTTGATATCACCAACGGGAAATTCGTCTTTTCTTGCACCGAAGCCTACCGCGTTCAAGATGGTCAGGTCGGCACACCAATCAAAGGGGCAACTCTGATCGGGGACGGCGCCACCGCACTGAAACATATCCGAGGCCTTGGAAACGATATGGAATTAGATCCTGGTATGGGAACATGCGGGAAATCTGGTCAATGGGTTCCTGTTGGTGTTGGTCAGCCATCAGTATTGATTGGTGGACTGACAGTTGGTGGTTTAGGCGGCACGCGTTAACCCTGCCTTCACCAAATCTGCGTATTGCTGATTCTGCAAGACGACGGAGCGAGGACGTCTGTTCCCCCAGTTCTTTGCAGAGGTTGAATTGATCCACAACCTTAAAGCATCGGGTGCACAATTCGCTCATGCCCTTGTCGATTTAGGGATTCAGCGCCAAATAAAAAGGCAGTCTGGTAGAATAGTCAGCCGAAGCGGAAATGGGCACAAAGATCATAAAGGTCATTAAACGTGCATTGACAAAGCCCTTTGAAGACGACCATGTTCCGCCGCCATAGCACCTTGTGCGAGTCGAAAGGATATTTTATGCCCGTTGTTGTCGTTGAATCACCTGCTAAGGCAAAGACAATTAACAAGTATTTGGGATCGGAATATACGGTTCTGGCCTCATATGGTCACGTGCGCGATTTGCCCCCTAAAGATGGCTCGGTCAATCCTAATGATAATTTTGCGATGACATGGGAAGTCGGTAACGATAGCAAAAAACACGTCAAAGCGATTGCAGATGCCCTTAAGGATGACAACGCCTTGATACTCGCCACTGACCCAGACCGCGAAGGTGAAGCAATCAGTTGGCACCTCGAAGAAACATTGCGCAAACGCCGCGCGATTAAGAAGGACACCGAAGTTACGCGCGTTGTGTTTAACGCAATTACGAAATCCGCTGTGACCGAGGCGATGAAAAATCCACGCGATGTGGATGCCCCATTGGTGCATGCATATTTGGCGCGACGCGCATTGGATTATTTGGTGGGCTTTAATCTGTCCCCAGTGTTGTGGCGCAAACTGCCAGGTGCGCGTTCCGCTGGCCGAGTGCAATCCGTTTGCCTACGTCTGATCGTTGAACGTGAAATGGAGATTGAAGCGTTCAATCCACAAGAATACTGGAGCGTGAAGGCACAGCTTAGCACACCGCGTGGCCAAGGTTTCGAAGCACGTCTCACATCTCTTGCTGGAAGAAAGCTGGAAAAATATGATCTGGCCAACGGCACGCAGGCAGAAATGGCCGTTCAGGCGATCACAAGCCGAGATCTAAATGTGCAATCCATTGAATCAAAACCAGCACTGCGCAACCCGTCTGCCCCGTTCATGACCTCAACCCTGCAGCAAGAAGCAAGCCGCAAATTCGGTATGGGTGCGCGTCAAACGATGAGCGCTGCACAGCGTTTGTATGAGGCGGGTCATATTACATATATGCGAACCGACGGGATCGACATGGCACCCGAGGCCGTCATGGCCACCCGTGATGCAATCGCCGCTAGATACGGTGCTGAGTATGTGCCATCGTCTCCGCGTATGTACAAAAACAAAGCCAAGAACGCGCAAGAGGCGCACGAATGTATCCGCCCCACAGAAATTACCAAGGATGCAGCGGCGCTGAAGTTGACGGATTCGGATCAACGCAAATTATACGATTTGATATGGAAACGGACTATTGCCTGCCAAATGGCTGCAGCAAAACTGGAACGCACCACCGTTGATATCATAAGTCCAGATCAACAGGTTGTTCTACGCGCGAATGGTCAGGTTGTATTGTTTGATGGCTTCATGCGAGTTTACGAAGAGGGTCGCGATGACGCCCCAACGGGGGATGATGATGACAAACGTCTGCCCCAAGTCATGCAAGGCGAGGCCCTGACAAAAGGTGATATCACGCCTGAACAGCATTTCACCCAACCGCCTCCCCGCTATACCGAGGCGACATTAGTGAAACGGATGGAAGAATTGGGCATTGGACGTCCATCAACCTACGCGTCCATCGTCACCACGATCCAAGATCGCGAATATGTTCGCAAGGAAAGCAACCGTTTATTTCCCGAGGATAAAGGGCGCATCGTTACAATATTCCTTTTAAACTTTTTTAAACGCTACGTGGAATATGACTTCACTGCCTCGCTTGAAGATCAGTTAGATCAGGTTAGCGCGGGTGGTTCAGATTATTTAGAGCTGCTTTCTAAGTTCTGGCGTGATTTCTCTGCGGCGATTTCGGAAACATCCGAATTGCGCATCACTGAGGTTTTGGATGTGTTGGATGACGCATTAGCGCCACAACTTTACCCCCCGCGTGAGGATGGAAGTGATCCGCGCATCTGCCCAAAATGTGGAAACGGAAAGCTGCACTTAAAATCATCACGTACTGGCGGATTCGTAGGATGCGGCAATTATCCTGAATGTACATTTACAAGACCAATCTCTGGTGAAATCGATGAAAGTTCGGACCGTTTACTGGGTGAAGATGCGGGGGACCAGATTTTCCTAAAATCTGGTCGCTTTGGTCCTTATATTCAGCGGGGTGAGGCCACGAAAGAGGCGCCAAAACCGCCACGTGCCAGCCTGCCAAAGGGATGGGCACCAGCGGAAATGGATTTGGAACGCGCATTGATGCTGTTGAATTTACCGCGCGAGGTTGGTCCCCACCCCGAAGACGGTGAAATGATCGAGGCCGGGCTTGGCCGTTATGGTCCCTTTGTGAAACACGGCCGCACCTATGCCAATTTGAAAGAGATCGATGATGTATTTACCATCGGCATGAACCGCGCTGTTGAAGAATTGGCAAAAAAGGCAAGTCGCGGGCCCGCCCGCACCGCCGCCACGCCGTTAAAGGAACTCGGTGAACACCCAACCGATGGCGGCCCCATCAATGTGATGGACGGACGCTATGGCGCATATGTCAAATTCGGTAAAATCAACGCAACTCTGCCCAAGGACGTTAAACCAGAGGACGTGACAATGGAAATGGCTGTAAAGTTGATCGCCGAAAAGGCCACCAAGGGTGGTGCCAAAAAAGGCAAACGCAAAAAGTAATTTTGGCGCGTATAAGCATAGGCTTTCTGCATCCAATGAATTGACACTGGCGCGGTAACGCGCCACATATTCCTCAATTATCTAAAAACGGAGCTTTTCCATGAAGAAAGTCTATGGATCTGCTGCTGAAGCGTTAGATGGAGTGCTATTTGACGGCATGTTCATCGCGTCTGGCGGTTTTGGCCTTAGCGGTATTCCCGAACTCTTATTGGCTGCGATCCGCGATGCGGGCACCAAGGATTTGACATTTGCATCCAACAACGCGGGCGTTGATGATTTTGGGATCGGGATTTTGTTGCAAACCCGTCAGGTTAAAAAGATGATTTCGTCCTATGTGGGCGAAAACGCAGAATTCATGCGTCAATACCTGTCAGGGGAATTGGAATTAGAATTTAACCCACAAGGCACATTGGCGGAACGCATGCGCGCAGGTGGTGCGGGCATCCCCGGGTTTTATACTAAAACAGGTGTCGGCACGGTTGTGGCCGAAGGAAAAGAGCACAAGGATTTCGATGGCGAAACCTATGTCCTTGAACGCGGTATTTTTGCGGACCTTGCAATTGTAAAAGCGTGGAAAGCGGATGAGACAGGCAATCTGGTCTTCCGCAAAACAGCCCGCAACTTTAACCCACCTGCGGCGATGTGCGGTAAGGTCTGTATTGTGGAAGTTGAAGAGATTGTTCCAACAGGATCATTGGACCCTGATCATATTCACCTCCCCGGTATTTATGTGCACCGCATTATCCAAGGTGAACATGAAAAACGCATCGAACAGCGCACAACGCGCCCACGGACGGAGGGTTGATCAATGGCATGGGATCGCAATCAAATGGCCGCACGCGCGGCACAAGAGCTTCAGGATGGCATGTATGTGAACCTTGGGATCGGTATTCCAACGCTGGTTTCCAACTATATCCCCGATGGGATCACAGTGACGCTTCAGTCTGAAAACGGCATGTTGGGCATGGGCCCATTCCCATATGAAGGTGAAGAGGACGCAGATCTGATCAACGCGGGGAAGCAAACCATCACCGAATTGCCCCAAACGGCCTATTTCGACAGTGCGACATCGTTTGGAATGATCCGTGGTGGCAAAATCGCCATGGCTATCCTCGGTGCGATGGAAGTTGCCGAAAATGGCGATCTTGCAAACTGGATGATCCCAGGCAAGCTCGTCAAGGGTATGGGCGGCGCGATGGACCTGGTTGCAGGTGTGGGGCGCGTGATCGTTGTAATGGATCACACAAACAAACATGGCGATAGTAAAGTGCTAAAGGCATGTACTCTACCTCTAACAGGAACCGCCGTCGTGGATCGCATCATTACAAACCTTGGCGTCCTAGACGTGGTCGAGGGTGGGTTGCGCATCGTTGAATGTGCAGAGGGCGTCAGCGAAGCTGACCTACGCGCCGCGACCGAGGCAACAATTGTAAATTAAATTTTCAGAGAGCGGCCTGCCGGACAATATTACCGAGACAGGCCGTAATGACATAATGCAAAAGCAAGTGGGTTTGAAACACAAGCATCAAGTTCACAACATACCATGACCATGCAAAATAGTTCTTCTTTGATTTTGATCGTTGCGACCAATACGCTGAACCTGAAGCCCGACCATGGTAAGCAAACACAAAAGCGAATTCGATTTTTCAATAGAAAAAATGGTAACGACGAGCGAGAAATATATGCTGTCCACTTTACGCTTTCGGATATGTAATAATATTTATAAAAGTTAGAAAATGATAAGTCGCGTTTTTACCTTAATCATTTAGCTGAAAAAAAATTCGTTCAAGCTAACTAAATAGAATGGAAATCTCGTCAAAATTTGAGCGATGGCTCACCTCCCGAAATTGGACACTTTATCCGCATCAGCGCGAATTACTATCGTATGCTGGGCGCCCGGCGCAATTATTGATTGCGCCAACGGGTGCTGGCAAAACACTGAGTGGGTTTTTGCCGACGCTGCTGGAATTAGAGGACGGTAAGCACAGTGGATTACATACAATTTACGTTTCACCACTCAAGGCGCTGGCCGCTGATATTAAGCGGAATTTGCAAACCCCCATTGATGAAATGCAACTTCCCATTCGGGTCGAAGATCGCACAGGCGACACGCCAACTAC
>Ga0213864_10000304_pt1 | contig 22074 bp, 12 predicted proteins | sample PICome_5_FD_160078 | JGI IMG/M metagenome (GOLD analysis project Ga0213864, IMG submission 160078) | Coastal seawater microbial communities near Pivers Island, North Carolina, United States - PICO247 | ecosystem: Environmental > Aquatic > Marine > Coastal | place: USA: North Carolina... | reverse complement strand
TTCAAGAGTGGTTTTATTGTTGATAATTTTGAATATCATAAAGTCGGAAATCTAAAATCTATTGATTACAAGTGCTCTATTGATACTCAACAATCTGTATTGAGACCTCAGGTAAAAGAAGATTCAATTTCTCTGAGAGAAGTATTTACTACAAATGATGAAAGATCCATATATGGATATACAAATAATAATGGCATTGTAACTCTACCATACACAAATCTGGAATTAGTATCAAACCAATTTGCTACTAAGACTATCAATCCAAATCCATTTGTTGTTATTCAATATGCTGGAGACGGTGCATTATTCCCACAAGTTGATAATTGGTATGATAGTTCAATTCAACCTATTGTCGTAAATGATAATACTGGATTGTTCTCAATTTTCTCCGCTAAGGCAGATGCAGAAGAGGCATTCTCAAGCATCTACAATAGTTCAATTATTAACTGGATAGGTACAAACAGAACGTTCTTCAACATTGATCCATTAACTCAAACAGATAGTGAAAAATCTACAGCAAACGTAGATCTTGCTTTAGTATCAAGTAGTTCAAATATTACACCTCAGAACTATGAGCTAGCTCAGGGTGTAGGAAAGACTACTATTGGTAATAAGTCCGTAGCAAATTCATTGCAGTTATTTGCTAGAAGTCAAGATGTAAAATATGTTATTAGAAGAATGAAACCAAAGACTCAAGTTTTTGTTTTCATGGAAGGCAAAGATATTGGAAGATGGGTTGTTCCAGATTCTAGATTTACTGGAACTGCTGGAAATTCACCATCTGCATTTGGTAGATCTGTAATTACAGATGAAAATGGCAATGCAAGTGGCATCATTATCATCCCTGGTGGATATCCTCCCGTAGAAGGAACTTCATGGACTGGAGATATTCAAACAGTTTCTTATGATACTAACACAGATCAATTAAGATTCCCAACAGGAGTAAAAACTATTAGATTTACATCAAGCTCTGTAAATGCTAATAAGGATGAAGTGGATACTTATGCAGAAGTAAAATACTACGCTACTGGAATTCTGCCAGAAAATCCAAGTTCTATTATTTCTTCTAGACCTTCATACTTCAAAGCAAACGAAGGTATTCAGTTAGCAGATAGTAATACAGATATTGAAGTAAAACCAAATCCACTGGCACAGACATTCAAAATTGAAAATTATCAGGGTGGAGTATTTGCTACTGGTGTTGATCTATTTTTCAATAAAAAGAGTTCAACTATTCCAATCAGAGTTTATCTGACCAACGTAGATCTTGGCAAACCATCTAAAAACATTGTTCCTGGAACTGAGTGTGTGTTGAATCCAGAAACTAAGTTGAAAGTATTTGCTAGTGGAAATCTTTCTGTCAAACAAGGTGAATTGGTAAATGGTGCCAAGTCAGGAGCTTCTGGTCCATTAGAAAAGATCTTTGATAGAAGTAACATTGAAGTAGTTCCATTATCAGATGGAACCTATAATCTAACAAATGAGCAAGTATATACATTTGTTTTATCCAATCACAATGGCAAATCATTTGTTCAAGATGAGCAAATCAACACAAACGCACTAACTGTATATAACAATAAAAATTCAACAAATCTAATACTAAAAATTGCCAAGGACTCTGGAAAAATTTCAGAATTAGTTATAGATTCAACTGGATCAAATTATGAAGGCGCAATTTTAACCATAGAAAGTCCTCAACTTCCAGGTGGTAGTACTGCATCTGCTGTTTGTAAAGTATCTGGCGGAAAGGTCTATACTACAGAGATAACTCTCAGTGGTAGTGGTTATACAGAAAATCCATCAGTTGTTATTAGAGGAGTTGGTTCTGGCGCAGCAGGAGCAGTTATTAGAGCAAATATTGAAATCAATAGTCCAGCAGTTTCTATGGGAGTTGCAGTTGATGATTTCAATAATTTTGGATCATTTGATTCTGCAACCCCAACAAACTTCAAGTTTAAGTATCCAGTCTACTTACAAAACAATATTGAATATGCACTTGTCATAGAAACAGATTCTACTGATTATATGATGTGGTCTTCAAAACTAGGTGATCCTGATATTGCAACAAGCGTAACTGTTACAACTCAACCTGCATTAGGTTCTCTTTATAAGTCTCAAAATATTGATAACTGGACAGAAGATTTATTTGAAGATGTCAAATTTACATTGTATAGAGCAGAATTTGATATTAGCAGATCAGCAGAACTATTTCTAAAGAATGATTCTCTCGGATATGAAAGATTATCTATAGATCCTTTTGAAACTTCTGCTAGATCAGATTCTACTGCTACTTCTACTCTGTTCAAAAACAATAATAAGATTATAAGAGTTACCCATAAGAACCATGGATTTGAAGATGGAGGAAATTCTTATGTATTCTTTGATAATGCAAGAGATGTTGGTGGCATCACAAGTTCTGTATTGAATGCAAATTTATTCCAAGTTACTAATTCTGGTATTGATACATATGACATTCAATCTTCAAATAGATCTGGAAGTAGCGTATTTGGTGGAGGCAGTTCAGTAATTGCGTCTTATAATAGAAAGTATGAAAAGCTATATGCTCAAGTGAATTATATTCAATCAGAAGGAACTTCTATCAATTCTTTTGTAAAGACAACTAATATTATTCCAGTTGATTCTTCTACTCAGAATTATAAGTCATATTCAGTCTCCGATTACGAGAAAACTTTCTTGAATGAAGAGCAGTTCTTTAATAATCAGAAAGTAATAACTTCAGAAATTAATAGTATACTCAATGATATTGATACTTCTTTAGAATATAGAATTGAGTTGTCATCAACTGTTTCATATCTTTCACCTGTAATTGATATTGAATCTTCTTCTGTAAAAACATATTCAAATAGAGTAGAAAATTCTAAAGGAAAAGAAGATCGTTTCGGTAAGAGATATCAAAAATTATCTTTCTTCCCAGTATATTCATTTGCAATTTCTGGAAATGATGGTGTTGATGTTGCAATAAATCAATCTGTTGAAGGCATCACTTCAAAAGCAAAAGGAGAAATAATCAAGTACTCTAATAATACTGTATGGGTAAGAGTAACAAGTATTAGTTCTTTTGAGGCGAATGAAGAATTATTCTTCTCATCACAATCACAATTGAATGGTGATTTCTATAATCCTAAGTATTTTGGAGGGAATGATAACAATCAAATAGTTGCAATTTCTGCTTTTGGATCATCAGAAATAGTTCCAAACTTTACTGTAGGATCAACCATTGTTTCATTAAATTCAAGCGATGTAACTATCAAGTATGAGAATAAAATCTCAGGAAAAGTTATCAATTGGGATTCTCAATTAGGAGAACTGGTTATTGAAAATAATAAGCAACCAATAAATGACAATTTTAGTGATCCAATTTTAGTTGGTAGCGATTATGCGAGAAAAACTTCAGTTGAAGATCAGCAAAATGATATCTTTAGAGTAAATGATTTTATCTTTACAGATGAATTGACTGCTGAGGAACTTAAGTTTATAAAAGTTTCTTCTATGACATTTGAAAATGGTGTTGATTATGTTAGTGAAGATAGTTCAAAGAATAGTTCTTCAGTTGCTAAGTATGTAACCAAGGAAGTATCTCTAAATTCTGATGGAAGTGCAATTGATGTTAGAATTACAGTTAACTTAAAAGATATAGAAAACGTAAAAGTATTCTATAAGACCAAAAAGTCATCTTCTCAAGAAAACTTTGAAGACCTCAATTGGGTAGCATTCAATACAAATGGAAACCCAGACACAGAAGAAGTTGCAACAGCAACCAATACAATTTCTGGAGAATTTGAAGAACAGAAGTCGTATCAAGAACTGAAGTACAGTGCAGCAAACTTACAGAATTTTAGTTCATTTGCAGTCAAAATTGTAATGCAGACTGTTGACCCAGCATATGTTCCCAAGGTTCAAGATTTACGAGTAGTTGCTTCATACTAATGCTAAAAGTGAAAGGACATGAGGGGTTGTATAGAGACCCCTCTACTGGTGCGATAATCAATACAGAAAGACCTGCTAGGCAATCTTTTAGTGGCAAGTTCAACTCCGCTTTAGATGATATAAATAAATTGAAGGATGAAATATTGGAAATAAAATGCCTCCTCAAAGAGATTATAAAAGATGCCAAATCAAGTAGTAGTAAACAAAACTGATACCTTTGAGATTCAAAGGCAAAAAATTAATACTCTTGCTGCACAAATTTCAGCAGGAGTAAACAACACTATCTATGTTTCTAAAAGTGGAGATGATTCTAACAGTGGAATCAACTTATTAAATGCTAAACTAACTATTGAAGCCGCTTTATCAATAGCAACTGCAGGAACTATGATTCAGGTTTTTCCTGGAGTATATACAGAAAACAATCCTTTAGTAGTACCCGAGCAAGTTTCAATTGTAGGAACATCTTTGAGAGAGGTATCAGTAACACCAGCAAATGCTGGTGATTTATTTTATGTAAATAATGGTTGCTATATCTCGGACATGTCATTTGTTGGTCCTAGCAACACTGGAGCTATTTTTTCATTCAACCCAAACGAGCCACCATACATTGATCAATCTCCATATATTCAAAATTGCACGAATTTTATTCCGAATAGTACAGGATTGAGAGTAGATGGAGATAACGCCATTGGTAGTTTGAGATCTATGGTTGTTGATTCTTATACGCAATATAATAGTAGTGGCATTGGAGCAAGTATCAAGAATGATGCATATGCTCAGTTAGTTTCTATGTTCACTATTTGCACAGATAAAGCAATAGAATGTTCTAATGGTGGTGGATGTGATTTAACAAACTCCAACTCATCATTTGGCAACTACGGTCTTGTAGCAAATGGAGTTAGTAATCTGAAATATACAGGAAGTGTAACTACTCCTACAGCTGCCGAGAGTGATGTTGTAAGAATTGACATTTCAACACCAACTATAAATGTTCAAACTGCTACTTATAATGAGCAAACAGGTCTATGCACCATTACGACTGTTGGAAATCATGGATTTCTGGAGGGAATGGATGTAAGGATTCAGGGTCTAATCTTTGAGTGTACTGATAATGGAGTTACTAGTCAGCAAGCATTTCCATCAGGAAATTATGGATATGTCTTTACAGTTCTTCCAAGTCCAACAGCTACGCAATTCAGCGCTTATGTAGGAACATCAGAAGCAGCAAAGTCTATCGTTCACACATATATTTCTGGTGGAACAGTAAAAAAAGAAAATGTAAGACCATATGATGGTCAAGTAGCATATTTTGATACTTTGTATTATGAAGTTGCAAGGATAGAAATTACAAATGGAGGTAGTGGATATACTTCTATTCCTAATGTGACAATAGATCCACAATCCGAATCATGGGGTATCAATGCTGAAGCAATTGCAGAAATTTCAAATTCTGGTGCTGTGACTGCAATCAATCTTATTTCTAGTGGAAGAGGTTATTCTTCTTCAATTCCAAATGTTACAATAGATCCTCCAACATCAGGAACTCAAGCTACTGCAAATGCTGTTTTGAATCCATCATATTTTGCAGTTATCAAATCAGAAGAAATTAGTACTGATGTATATGACGTAACATTCAATAATAATATTCCATATGCATTATTAGTTTCTGATGTGGCATATTTTTATAAACAATCTAGATTACTTGCTTCTTCTCATGCTTTCCAACAGATTGGATCTGGAACAAATATTGCTACAGCAGTTCCTCAAAATGGTGGGGTAACAATTCAAGAAAATGAAACTGTCGGTGGCAATGGAGGTATTGTGGTTTATACGAGCACCGATCAATCTGGCAATTTTAGAATTGGAGATGGTGTGGTAATTAATCAGAGCACGGGTACTGTTTCTGGTGAAGCATATACTAAGAGTTTATTCTCAACAGTCACACCATTCATTCTTGCTTTAGGAGGTTAATAAAATGGCGTTAAAGTTAAACAATTACAAAACTATTGCCCAAGTAGTCCCATCATCACTAACTGTTGTATATACAGCTCCAACTGGATATACAGGAGTCGTTTTGTTGGGACAAATTGCTAATATCAGTTCAACCGCATATGAGGTAACTCTACTACATAGGAGAGGGGGAACAGATACTGAAATTGTAAAGAATTTCCCAATTGCTGGTAACGATACTATTAATTTAATATCTGGAAAATTATTTTTGGAAACAGGTGATTCATTAGTATTATCTGGCAACGATGCAACAAATTTGAAGTTTATTTCTTCAATTTTGGAAACAATAAATTAATGTAATGACATCTACAATAAAAGCAACTAACTAAAAATGACACCATTTATTTCCTCCAGAGTAAGAAAATTAGATGTTGGTATTCCTGGGTATACTGACACTAGTAATGTTGTAGATGTCACTGGAAAAGTATCAATTGGCACCAAAATAGATATTGCTCCATATGATAATATAAACAATGGAACATTAAGACTTGAAGGATCTGCTGGTACATTATTTTCTATAAGTAATAATCTTACAACAGGATCTATTTTTTCTGTCAATGATGTTACAGGTGTTCCGAGTTTAGATGTAAATGCAGATGGAACTATTTTATTAGCTCCATTTGGTCAAACAGAATACATTGGTATTGGTAAAACTAATCCAACTCAAAAAGTTGATATTGATGGCAGCATTAAATTATCTGGTAATTTATTATTTGAAAATATAAATGTAATTAGTTATAGTGCTGCAGATGTTGGCGTAGATACTATATCATTTGAAGGATCGGAAGGTCAATTATTTTCTGTTACAAATAATCTTTCTACTGGTTCTTTATTTTCTGTCAATAATGTTGCAGGTCTTCCTTACATCAATGTAGATGCTGATGGAACTATTATTGCTGGCATCAATGCTGCTGTAGGAAACTTTGGAATAGGAACAGAAACTCCAACAGAGAAATTGGAAGTTGTTGGAAGTATTAAAGCATCTGATGGTCTTATCTTATCTGATACTGGACCATATAATACTGTTATACAGTATGTCACACCAACAAATAATAGAAATATTTCTTTCCCAGATGCCACTGGAACAATAGCTCTCGTTGCAGGGACTACTGGTCAAATACAATACAATGATAATGGTAAATTAGCAGCAAGTCCTAATTTTGTTATTGATAGTAATGGAAATGTTGGCATCGGCACATCAAGTCCGTCCCAACAACTAGATATTGCTGGACCCAACGGATGGTCCACTGAAATTGGAGAATTCTTTTTAAATTTCACTAGAAATGACGAAAGTTATATCCATGCAGGGTCAGAACCTGGCGCAACTACTGGAAGACTTGTATTTTATTTAAACGGTTCTGAAGCTGCAAGATTTAATGAATTTGGTGATTTTGGCATCGGAACAAATAATCCTACAGTAAAATTTGAAGTTTTTGATGGAGATATTTTATTAAACTCTACAGACAGAAAAATATTTCTAAGTAATGATTCTGATCAATACATTACTGCTAATGCTACTTCTAATTACCTAGTACTTGGAACAGCAAATCAAGAAAGACTTCGTATAAATTCAACTGGTAATGTGGGAATTGGCACGGTGAGTCCTAGCAGTAGCCTGCACGTTGCAGCGGAGGCTAATCACTCCATCATTCTTGAACGTTCTGGCGCAGTCGCCCCAGGTAATGTCACGCTTAACGTGAGTAGCTTCGGGGATTCTAGTTTATCGTCTACCAGAGGGCTAGGGCTTCAATCTGGACCAGCTGGATCACTTGTATTTTCTACATCTGGAGCAAATGAACGCGCCCGCATCACATCGGACGGCATCTTGTTGGTGGGCACGACTAGTGCGCGTACAAGATATGCCAACAAGGTTCAAATTGAAACCATAGGCGGTCAGTCCAGCTATGGACTTACAACTATCTACAACGCCAATGATGTTTTTGGTGCTGCAATTGCAATAGGTAAGTCGCGTGGAACCAGCGTTGAATCTGTGACTGTTGTTCAGTCTGGAGACATCTTAGGTGAACTTCAATTTATTGGCACCGACGGATTTGATCAGGAAAGTGCTGCATCTATTAAAGCAGAAGTAGACGGCACCGCTACCACAACGGCTGGTTCGTTTGTTATTGGTCGGCGTTACAAGATTGCCACTGTAGGCACTACTAACTTCACGCTGATTGGCGCGTCTGCTAATACAGTCGGCGTCATCTTTGCTGCTACTGGAGTAGGAACAGGCACAGGCACTGCAACAAGTGAGCCTTACAACAATTCAATGCCAGGCAGGCTTGTATTTGCTACAACTGCGGATGGATCAGCAATTCCGACGGAGCGGATGAGGATTGACTCCTCTGGTAATGTTGGTATCGGAACTGATGCTCCAGAACATACTTTAGATATTCGTGGTGATCTAAAGACAGAATATTTAATAGCAACAACTGCTTTCTCAGATAACTTAACAAATGTATCTGTAGCAAGACTAACTGGTGTTCTAAATCCAATATTAACTTTACCAAGTACAAGTGGTAAGAAGTATGTTATTCATTCAATTTATGCAAGTAATATTGCAAGAGTAGAACAACAGACTGCTGGAGCATCTGCAACTATTGCTACTACTGGATTTGATACTGAAAAAAATATTGGTGCAGCAGATGCTTTAAGAACTGAAGGGGTATATACAATTCCATCTGATGTATGGACGACTGACGGATCTGGGACCGAAGCAGTTTTTATTATTACTGTTGATGGTACTGGTGCCGCAACGATTGCAGTTGATTATGCTGGTATTGGATTTGCAGTAGATGATACTATTACAGTTCCAGATGCCAATCTTGGTGCTGGAGGAGCTGCAGACCTAACTTTCCAAGTTGCTACTTTGACTGGAGTAGTAGAATCAGTAAATCTATTAGTTCCTGGAGAAGGATATGTTGAACCACCAACTGTATATTTTGATGATGGAACTACTGGTACTGGATCAATAATTACTGCTGATGTTGATAGTGATGGCAAATTGATTAGATTAAATCTAATCAATAGAGGTTCTGGATATGTAGAAGATGATGGTAATCTTTTACGCATAGATGCACCACCACTTACAGCAACAGAGATTGGTATTAGTGGTTCTTTTGTTGATAGTTCAACAAGTGTAGAATCATATTTTGCATTTGATGTTCCTATTCCAGTAGGAGGAGCATTGGATATATTGAAGCAACCACAAATCTTAAATCCAAATGATATCATCAAAATGCAATCATATGATGCAGATGGTTCTGGATTAAGTGATGCTGCAGATGTGTTTATTGCATATGAAGAAGTTGATGATACATTCTATACAGGATCAGTTGCTTCTCTAACTACCACAGCAAACACTACATTACTAACAGCACCATCAACAAATCCACTCCTTGTTCGTTCAATAAGACTTACAAATACAGAATTTGTTGGTGACTATGATGTTTCTATCAAAGTAAATAATGGATCAAATACTTATTACCTTGTTAGAAATATTATCATTCCAGCTTTTGCTACTGTTGAAATTTGCGATACTCCAAGAAGAATAGAAGCAAATTGGTCTATTGAAGCAGAGTTATCTGTAATCGGTCAGGATGTAAACCTTGCATCTTCAATTGATATTCAAGTATCTGCGAAAAAACTTTAATCATTTTTAGGTATTAATTATGTCTTATTTTAATAATTCTGATGCGACACAAAACAAAGGTATCTTTATAGCATTACCTTGTTATGGTGGTCTGGTTTGTGAGAAGACCACGATGGGTCTATTTAATCTTGGAAAACTTTTTGTGAGGGAAGGAGTTCCTCACGGATTGTTTACAGTTGCAAATTCTTCTTTGATTAGTCAAGGTAGAAGTAAGATCGCAAACTTCTTTCTAAATAATACTGACCACGAGTATCTATTTTTTCTTGATAGTGATATTGGATTTGATCCAACTTCAGTATTGAAATTGATGAGTCATCAAAAGGATATTGTCGCAGCACCTTATCCTATGAAATCAATACCATTACGATATAATTATAAACTTGCAGTTCCAGAAGAACGACAAGGTGATTTGGTAAAAATAGAACATAATGGTATGGGATTTGTAATGATTCATCGTAAAGTATTTTATGATATTGCTGCTGCTTATCCAGAGTTGAAATATTATCCATCACTTGATGATAGTAATGTAAGACCAAGTGAACAAGAATATCATAACTCTTATCATTACTTTTTGGAACATAAGAATGGTCCAACATTTATGCCTGAGGATATTAGTTTCTTTTGGAGAGCAAGAAGTTTAGGTTATGAATGTTGGTTAGATACAAGTATTCATTTATCTCACACAGGTTCACATCTCTTTGAGGAGAAGTAATGGCAGACGTAAGAACTAATATCTTTGGTATTGGTGAAGTTTACGAACTTCAAAGAGATGGTTTGTGGGTAGAAAAGAATAGAGAATCCTTTAGGGAGTATGGGTATTTTGGTGGTGGAAGAGGTCCATCAGATTTAAGCATTGTAGAACGTATAGATTATAGTAATGATACTACAGTACCTTCATTACGGACAGTATTAAGTCGTGAAAGACGAGTATTAGCAGCAACAGGAAATTCTAATTTTGGATATTTTGGTGGAGGAGACAACTTTTCACCAGCATTATCAATTGTAGATCGTATTAATTACTCTAATGATACTTCAACAGCATCCGTTAGAGGTCCATTAAGTTTAGCAAGAAACCAAGCAGGAGCAACAGGAAATTCTAATTTCGGATGGTTTGGAGGCGGGGCAACTCCTTCTCCAGTTACTAATAGAGTGGATCGTATAGATTACTCCAACGATACTTCAACAACATCCGTTAGAGGTCCATTAAGTTTAGCAAGAAGTGCATTAGCAGCAACAGGAAATTCTAATTTCGGATGGTTTGGTGGCGGAAGTCCAGCACCTGGAAGAACAACTGTTGACAGAATAAATTATTCTAATGATACTGCGACAACATCGGTTAGAGGAACATTAGGTCTAGCAAGATCAAATTTATCTGCAACGGGAAATAATAATTTTGGTTGGTTTAGTGGAGGTAATTTTTCAAGAATAGAAAGAGTTAATTATTCTAATGATACGACAACTGCTTCTACAAGAACTACAAGAGGATATAGTAGAACTGATTTTGAATCATTAACTGGAAATACTAATTTTGGATATTTTAGTGGTGGTACTACTAATGCTGCTGCTACTGGAATTATATCAAATATTGAAAGAATAGATTATTCTAATGACACTGTTTCTTTACTCAAAAAAGGATTTTTGAGTACAAATAAATGGGTTCATTCATCAACCTCCTCAGCATCATTCGGTGGTGCTCCTGTTTCATATCTTGGAGCACCTTGGACTGCTACAAGTCCTTTTGGGTATTTTGGTGGTGGATATACTTTTCCTGGACTTTACCATTCAACGGTAGATCGTATAGATTATTCAAATGATACAGAAACTGCATTGATTAAGGGACCATTAAGTTTAAACACAAGAGAATCAAAAGCAACAGGAAACTCCAACTTTGGTTATTTTGGAGGAGGAGTGATACCTGCTGGTGGATTGCCTCCAACATCAATAATAAATCGAATAGATTATTCCAATGATAATGGAACAGCATCAATAAGGGGTATATTAAGTTCTTCAAGAAAGTACCTAACAGCGACAGGAAATTCCAACTTTGGATATTTTGGTGGTGGATTTATTTTATTTATCAATGCTGTTTCGATAGTTGATCGCATAGATTACTCTAACGATATAGCAACAGCATCAGTTAGAGGACCATTAAGTGTAACAAAAAATCAACTAGCAGCAACAGGAAATTCAAACTTTGGATATTTTGGTGGTGGTGGTCCTGGACCACTATCAACAATAGACCGAATAGATTATACTAATGATACTGTAATAGCATCAGTTAGAGGTCCATTAAGTTCTTCAACATATGGTTTATTAGCAACAGGAAACTCTAATTTTGGATACTTTTGTGGAGGAAGTTTTAGATCTAAGGTAGATCGCATAGATTACTCTAACGATACAGCAACAGCATCAGTTAGAGGTCCATTAAGTTCCAACAAATCTACTGAGCAGGGAACTGGAAACTCTAACTTTGGTTATTTTTGTGGTGGTGTAGGTGGACAATTTGATCGTATAGATTATTCAAATGACACTCAAACAGCATCAGCAAGAGGGTCATTAAGTTCGACACGGATCAGAGTTGCAGCAGTTTCCTCACAAGCATTTGGAGGTGCTCCAAACACCACCACAGATCCATTACCTGTGTATATAAGAGATGCTACGAAGTTTGATGATTCTAATACACTTGAATTACCATTTAAGAGAGTGTTGGGGTCTTATGGGTATTTTGGTGGTGGAAATCCAGTAAGAACTTTAGTTGAACGCATAGATTATTCCAATGATTTAGCAAGAGCAAGTATAAGAGGTCCATTGTCCGCAAGTAATAAGTATCTTATTGCATCTGTAGGAAATTCTAATTTTGGATATTATGCTGGCGGTGTTTTTTCAGAATCAATAGATCGTATAGATTACTCTAATGACTCCGCAACAGTAAGTGTAAGAGGTTCTTTAACCGTTGGATCTCTTAGATTTTCTGGAACTGGAAATAACAATTTTGGTTATTTTGGTGGAGCTCAAGGAACATCAATAGTAGATCGTACAGATTACTCTAATGATAGTACTACTGCAGTTAGAAGAGGTCCATTAAGTTTATCGAGACGACACACTGGGTCAACAGGCAATTCTAACTTTGGTTATTTTGGTGGTGGTGGTACTCCAACTTCTGTTTCTATAGTAGATCGCATAGATTACTCCAACGATACAACAACCGCATCAGTTAGAGGTCCATTAAGTACAACAAAAGATTATCCGTGTGCATCGGGAAATTCTAATTTTGGATATTTTAGTGTAGGTGGTCTTACTGATCGTATAAATTATTCTAATGATACCACGATTGCATCAGTTCGTGGATCTTTTGGTGGAGGATATAGAAATGCAACAGGAAGTTCTAATTTTGGATATACCTCTCTAGCATCTTCATCTATAATATCTAGAATAGATTACAATAATGACCTAACCACAAGTTCAAATCGGGGAAATATATCACAATCAAGAAGTGCTTATGGGGCAACAACCAACGCAAGATCCTCATAAATACTCACAACTACATTATCATACACAATGACTATATCAGGTGCAACTGAAACCTCATACGAATATCTTTACGAACACTTTCAACCATCACAAGATATTCATATCTCTCATCTTCCACAAGAACTTAAGTCCTCAACAAAACCAATCAAAATCTTGTGGGCACATCACGCCTACGATCAACAAGTCTATCAAAACTTCTCACACGAACAAGTCACTCATATCGTAACCCCATCAAACTGGGCAAAACAAACACTATCTCATTTTCATGAAATCCCAGAGAATAAAATCTCAGTCATTCCAAATGGTGTAGACCCACAATACACTTATTCAAATCAAAAACAAAAACAATTAATATACACCTCAATACCTTATAAGGCACTACCAGTCCTTGCAGCAGTGATTCCTTTCGTTCATTCAGTTCATCCTGATGCAAAGTTTAAGATCTTTTCATCTATGAGTCTTTATGGTCCACAGAATGATCCTTTTATTGAACTTTACGATCACCTGAAGACTCTACCAAATGTAGAATACTCAAGAGCAATTGATCGTCAGCAACTGATTCAACACTATCAAGACTCTGCATTCTTTATTAGTCCTTGTATCTGGGAAGAGACTTTTGGTGTTGCAATGTGTGAAGCAATGCGTTGTGGTGCTTATCCTATTATTACTGATATTGGAGCACTGGAAGAAGTTGCAGGACCAAATCTTGCAACAGTAGTTCCTATTGAAGGGCAAAGAACTACACAAGGTTATGAAGTCACAGAACGATTTGTGAAGCAGTTTGCAGAAGCAACTTGTGTTGCATTAGATTACTTTGATAAAGACCGAAAGACTTATGATGAAGTTTCAAAGTCTTGTAGTGATTGGGTCACTAAGCAATATAATTGGAAGACTATTGCAGGACTATGGAAAGATCTCATCAATCAACTAAAAGATAAACCAAGTAATAAGATAGTAGAAAGAAAAGGTGAAACTTATGTAGAAGATAAGGTAGTAGAAACCACTACTACGGGTTACTTTAACCACACTAAATATAGCAGTTGAACTTAACATTAGAAAACCTGGAGATCTTATGAGTATCTTACCTGAAAATAGTCTTGGATTTAGAACTGTAGAAGAAGCAGTTGGTGATAAGGCAAGTGAATACTTGGGCAAAGCATTTGAGAATGTTTACAAGTATCACGAGATTGATAAAGAATTAGCACAAGGAAGAACAAACTTTCAGTTAGAAAAATTTGCATTGCTTGAGACTTATACACTTGAGAGTGCTTATGAAAGTGTCCTGAAGTCACGCAGACAGATGGCAGAAGGACTGATGAGTAAACTGCTTGAGATGCAAGAGAAAGTCCGTGAGTTTGAATACAAGTGGCAAGATCAGGATAAATCCAAACCAATTAAGTGGGAATGCACTGGTGGTGGTCCTGGTGGCGGTGGATCTAAACTCTGCTGGTTTGACCTGGATCAAATGCAACTGGAGCACTTCCTAAGATCCAGTGAACTTGAAGTTCGTGATCGTCTTTATCAAATGGATCACCTAGATAAGATGCTTGAAGAACTTACAGAGCGTAATGGTGGTCAACCAGTAAGTAGAGAACAGTTTTTATCTAATGAAGAGAATTATTGGAAGGCAAGGTTCAGCGAACAGATGTTAGATGAAGTTTTAGGTTCTCAACTTGGATGTAGCATCGGTAATATTCATAGTGTTCGTAGATCTACTGCACCTGCACTTATTGACCAAAGAAACCAATTCAATGAAGGATTCCCCTCACTTGGAGAAGCATTATCTTCACCAGAAGGTCGTATGAAGTTTGTAAGTGAACTGGAACAGAATGTTGTGAAAGGTTATGAAGATGTGATGGGTGTTGATCTTGGTGCAGGTAATTTCCTAAAACCAGAAGAACGCAGACAGATGATTGAGCAGAGAATGGAAGCATTCCGTAATATGACTCTTAAAGGTTCACAAGAAACACAAGGTACAATTGAAGGAAGCAAAGAAATCACTGAAGAATGAAACAAAAAATTGTTATTATTGATAATTTCTTAGACACTCCACTGGAATATAAGAACTCCAATACACCTGAACCAACACAAGAAATCTCAAATAAGATCGCTCATACACTTCAATCAAACATTAAGATTTCTTCAGTTCAACCACATTCACAAGATCAAATCTTTGCAGATTATTCTTGTGATTATATTGGAGTTCTTTACCTTGACTTTCCAACAGAATGCGTGAATAAAAAAGCAGTATCATTTTGGATGCATAAAGAAACACAAGATGAAGAACTACCTAATGAAACTAAACTGAAATGGTTAGGACTTCAAAGTGTTGAAGAGATTGAAAGAACTTATGATGTCAGTAAGGCAGAGAACTGGGAAAGTTATATGAATTACTTTGTGAAGTATAACAGACTGATACTATTTGATGCAAGATTGTTTCATTCTTATGGTGATGTGAGTGATTGTAGAAAGTTTAATGTAGCGATAAATAATTCATAATAGAGTTGTAGTGTCTAAATGTCTGGAATATTTGGTCTTTCTGCGTATAACGATCAAAACTTAGCAGGTCTTATACCAGATAAGACTAGAGAATCCTTTAGGGAATATGGGTATTTTGGTGGTTCAGCAACTGGATTTGTTAGTTTGGTAGCAAGAATAGATTTCTCCAATGATACTGCAGTAGCAAATAATAGAGGTTCATTACAGTCTGCTTCTGGAGCTTCTCTAGCGGCAACAGGAAATTCTAACTTTGGATATTTTGGGGGAGGAAGTGGACCAAAATCATCTGTTGATAGAATTGATTATTCTAATGATTCAGTAAATGCATCTGTTAGGGGGAAACTAAGTTCACCAGTAAATAGTCACAGTGCAGTATCTAATGTAAATTTTGGTTATTTTGGTGGTGGTAATCCTGGTCCAGTATCAACAGTAGACCGCATAAATTATTCTAACGACACAGCAACAGCAAGTGCAAGAGGTCCATTAAGTTTAGCAAGAGCATTTTTAGCAGCAACTGGTAATAGTAATTTTGGGTATTATGGTGGTGGAAATAATGCTGGTAATAAATCTTTAATTGATCGTATAGATTACTCTAATGATGGTGTATTAGCGTTAATAAGGAGCAACTTTGAAGATGGCAATACAAGATTTTCAGCAGCAACAGGGAACTCTAATTTTGGGTATTTCGGTGGAGGAGATTTTGGTCCTTCTGTCGTAAACAGATTAAATTATTCCAACGATTTAGTTAATGCTTCTCCCAGAGGACCACTATCACAAGGCAGACAAAGATTATGTGCCAGTGGAAACTCCAACTTTGGTTATTTTGGTTATGGATTAAATTTTCCAACATCACAGTATTCTATTGTAGATAGAATAGATTATTCTAATGATACTGCAACAGCATCAGTTAGAGGTCCACTAACTGTAAGCACTAATAATGGTGCAGCAACCTCCTCACACAGTTTCGGTGGATCTCCAATCTCACAATACGGAGTGTTTCCAAAACCTTTTGGGTATTTTGGTGGTGGTTCTGGTTCACCAAATGCTGATAGAATAGATTATTCTAATGATACATCTCAAGTATCAGTGAGAAGTGCATTATCAGCGTCAATTGCTTATTATTCAGCAACAGGAAACTCTAATTTTGGTTATTTTGGTGGAGGTAGTCCAACATTATCTACAGTAAGGCGTCTAGATTACTCAAATGACAATAGTTCATTTTTAACAAGAGGCCCATTAAGTCTAGGAAGAAATGGACTATCTGCTACTGGAAATTCTAATTTTGGATATTTTGGTGGTGGACTTGTTCCAGGACCAACAAGACATTCAACAATAGACAGAATAAATTATTCTAATGACAATACAACAGCATCTATTAGAGGACCATTAACTTTATCTTTATCATATCCATCATCAACTGGAAATTATAATTTTGGGTATTTTGCTGGAGGTGGAACATCACCATCCCCCGCTGCCGATCTTTCAATAATACAAAGAGTAGATTATTCAAACGATAATGCAATTGCAACAGTAAGAAGTAATTTACAATTAATAAAGCAATCTATTACTGCAATTGGAAATAATAATTTTGGATATTTTGGAGGGGGAAGTAATTATCCAAATTGGTATTCTACGGTAGAAAGATTAGATTATTCTAATGATACTACAAATTCGTCAATAAGAACTTCATTAAGTTTAGCAAGAAACTTTATGGGTGCAACTGGCAATTCTAATTTTGGATATTTTGGCGGTGGATATTATTTTCCTGCACCTGGAGGAATAAGATATTCTACTGTAGACCGTGTAGACTACTCTAATGATACAACAACAGCATCAGTAAGAGGTCCATTATCATCTACAAGGTCTTCACTAGCAGCAACCTCACCACTCACCCCAAGTAGTGCATTCTCACCAGACCAACTAATTAGAGGAACATCAGACACTGACTTCCAACCAACTTCAACATTCTTTGATATTCAGTCAATGAGAAGAATTGAAGATACTACAAATGAAAGTGTGAAGAAGAAAGTGTTGGGATCTTTTGGGTATTTTGGTGGTGGTTCTCCAAGCGGATATCCAGGATCTTCATCTAGTATAGATAGAGTAGATTATTCTAACGACACAGCAACAGCAATACGAAGGGGTTTGCTATCAATTCCAAAATCACAACTTGCAGCAACAGGAAACTCTAACTTTGGTTATTTTGGTGGTGGTTTCAATCCTTCTTCTGGTCCATTTTCAACAATAGATCGTATAGATTACTCGAATGATTCTTCAAACTTATCGACCAGAGGAACATTAAGTGGAGCAAGAACATATTTAGCAGCTACGAGTAATTCTAATTTTGGTTATTTTGGGGGTGGAATTCCTGGACTAGCAAGAGTAGACCGCATAGATTACTCTAATGATATTCAAACCACATCAATAAGAGGTCCATTACAGTCTTCTAGGTACAGACATGCTGCAACAGGAAATAATAATTTTGGATATTATGGAGGAGGACTACCTGGAGTATTATCAACCATAAATCGTATTAATTATTTTAATGATACTTCAATTGCATTACAAAGAGGACCATTAAGTTTGGGAAGATGGTCTTTATCTGCAACAGGAAATAGTAATTTTGGATATTTTGGAGGGGGTGGTGATCCAGTGACTTCATCTGTGAATAGAGTAGATTATTCTACTGATACTGCAATAGCATTAGTAAGATGTCAATTGTCTATTGGAAGAAAGGTTCTAGCAGCAACAGGAAATTCTAATTTTGGATATTTTGGTGGTGGAAATGGAGGCCCAACAAGAGTAGATAAAATCGACTACAATAATGATACTCAAACTGCATCCATAAGAGGTCCACTATCGGCATCCAAATCTTATTTTTCAGCAACAACCAACGCAAGAAACTCATAAATACTCCAAACAACCCACTATATAATGAGACGATCTATTATTATTGTTGACGATTTCCACGAGAATCCAAAAGAAGTAAGAGACTACGCAATATCTGCAGAATATAATAGAGAAGAATTATCAACATATCCTGGAGTCAATTCCACAACAGGTTTCCAAGAAAATCTATTACAATCAAAGATAGAGTCAATCCTTCAAAGATCTATCAAACCATCAAATCCTTTTGGATACTTTAGATACTCTTGGGAAACTGCAGATGAAGAGAACTCCAAACTTCAAAAGGTTCATGTAGATAATGGTTGGGAGTTTGGTGGTGTTTGTTACTTATCAACACAAGAACAACTCAAAGACAATCCAGACTCTGGAACACTCTTTGCAAGACATAAGACATTAAAGACAGACGCAACACCAAGAACCAAAGAAGAAGCAGAACTCTTTGGGTATAGTCATTATGATGAGTTAAGAGAATCAATCATTTATGGTGATGGATTAGACTTGGATAAGTGGGATACTTATGCACGAGTACCTCCAAAGTTTAATCGTTTGATATTGTTTAGGGCATGGATGTATCACTCACATCACATCAACTTTGGTCCTAAAGATCCATCACAAAGTCGTTTAGTTCAATTGTTCTTTTTTAATTTATGAAATACGATATGTTTTTCTTGGCTGGACTTCCAAGAAGTGGTTCTACATTATTACGATCAATACTCAATCAAAATCCCTCGTTATACAGTGGTCCTATAAGTCCATCAGTAGAACTTCTCTACTACACAGATAAGTACTTTCAGTCCAGTGAGATGTTACTTGCATCACCAAATCCACAAGGTTGTTATGATGTTCTATCCAATATGATGGATCACTTCTATCATAATATAATGGAGAAAGAAGGTAAATCAAAAATCATAGAATTCAACAGAGCAATTCCAAACAACATTGAAAGATTCCGTACTTATATCAAAGATGATGTAAGAATTGTATGCCCTGTAAGAAGTATACCAGAAATCCTTGCAAGTTTTATTAGTTTGATTCATCGTAATAGTGATAAGGTTTCATTTGTGGATCAGTATTTGATTGATAAAGGAATTGAAGTGAATGATGATACTCGTTGCGATTACTTGATGAGTGATTATGGAATTGTCGGTCAGGCATTATTTGCAATGAGTCGTCCATATTTGAGAAACGAACAGAGTCTATTGAAGATCGTTGAGTATGATGATTTAGTTGAGAGAACTGATGAAGTGATGGAAGAGATCTATGACTTCTGGGGATTAGATAAGTATTCGCATACCTATGAGAACTTAGAGAATACTTATCCAGAGAATGATATTTTTCAGTATAACCTTGATGGAATGCATACGATTGGTAGAACAATTAAGAAAACTTGTAAGAAACCAGAAGAAGTTTTGAGTGCTGAGATTATTGAAAAGTATAGTGGTATGGAATATTGGAGAGAGAATTGTACGAATCAGTATTACTTTACGATCTAATAAATACTAAAAAAGTGTCTAGAACTGATGGCGGACAATAAAACTATACAAAAAGTGTTTGGTCTTAGTGAATACAGGAAGCAGGCACTTGCTGGTAATATTCCTGAGAGAGGCAGAGAATCCTTTAGGGAATATGGGTATTTTGGTGGTGGTCGTTCTCCTGCTCCAGCATATTCTATTGTATACCGCATAGACTACTCTAACGATACGGCAACAGCATCAGTAAGAGGTTCATTAAGTTTAGCAAGATATAATTTAAAAGCAACAGGTAATAGTTCCTTTGGTTATTTTGGTGGCGGGATTAATCCAGCAGGTGCATTTACATCAAGGGTAGACCGTATAGATTACTCTAATGATTCTCAAACAGCATCAGTAAGAGGTTCATTAACAATATCTTTAGCTAGTCACGCAGCAACAGGTAATTCTAACTTTGGTTATTTTGGTGGTGGTAGTGGAGGATCAAGAATATTTCGTATAAATTACTCTAACGACACCGAAGCAACATCTAAAAGAGGGCCATTAAGTATAACAAAAAGTCAATTAGCAGCAACAGGAAACTCCAACTTTGGATATTTTGGTTCAGGTTGGAGTCCAGGATTTAACTCCAGAATAGATCGCATAGATTACTCTAATGATTTAGCAACAGCATTAGTTAGAGGTCGTGGTCTTGCAAGAGTAGATCATGTAGCAACAGGAAACTCTAACTTTGGTTATTTTGGTTCAGGTGGTGAAGGCGGAGTTACTGCTTATTCAACAGTAGACCGTATAAATTATTCTAATGATACGGCAACGACAAGTGTTAGAGGTCCATTAAATTTAGCAAGAAGATATTTAGCAGCAACAGGAAACTCTAACTTTGGTTATTTTGGTGGTGGTCGTACTCCTGCCCCAGTAGATGTATCTATAGTAGATCGTATAGATTACTCCAATGATTTAGTAACAGCATCAGTTAGAGGTCCATTAAGTTTTGGAAGAAATTATATGGGAGCAACCTCCTCAGCATCATTCGGTGGAACTCCAAACTCTTCATTTGCTTCTAACTTTACATTTCCTACTGTTCCTAATGCTGGGTATTTTGGTGGTGGAACTGATGGAACGAATGAATATGCAAGTATTGATAAGGTAGATTATGCAAATGATACAGCAACTGCAAGTGTTCGTAGTGCTTTGAGTTTGGCAAGACAAAGATTAGCAGCAACAGGAAACTCTAACTTTGGTTATTTTGGTGGAGGAAAAATACCTTCTCCATTTGCTAGACTATCAACTGTAGATAGAATTGAATATAGTAGTGATACGCAGACTACGGTGCTACGAGGGTCTCTATTAACCGCTAGAGAACAATTAGCAGCAACAGGAAATTCTAACTTTGGTTATTTTGGTGGTGGAGCAACCAATACAGCATCAGATGTAGTGGAAAGATTAGATTATTCAAATGATACATCAAATACTACATCTCGTGGAAGTTTATTAGTAGCAAAATATGGTATTGGTGCAACAGGAAATTCTAACTTTGGATACTTTGGTGGAGGATTATTTGGTCCACAATCATCAGTAGAAAGAATAAATTATTCAAATGACTTAGCAATAGCAAGCGTTAGAGGCCCATTAAGTTTAGCAAGAAACACATTAGCAGCAACAGGAAATTCTAACTTTGGATACTTTGGTGGTGGTAATAATCGATCAACAGTAGACCGTACAGATTACTCCAACGATACTCAATCAGTATCAGTAAGAGGTCCATTAAGTTCAGCAAAAAGGTATATAACAGCAACAGGAAACTCTAACTTTGGTTATTTTGAAGGTAGTGGTATTCCTGGACAATTATCAACAGTAGACCGTATCAACTACTCAAACGATACTTCAATCGCATCAATTAGAGGTCCATTAAGCACCGCTAAATCAGCACTAGCAGCAACCTCACCACTTGCTTATGGTGGTGCTCCAATTTATTTCACCAATCCACTTCCACAAGTCTTCCAGGACCAGATTGAGTTTGATGATTCTAATACACTTGATTTACCATTTAAGAGA
>Ga0213864_10000303_pt1 | contig 22080 bp, 31 predicted proteins | sample PICome_5_FD_160078 | JGI IMG/M metagenome (GOLD analysis project Ga0213864, IMG submission 160078) | Coastal seawater microbial communities near Pivers Island, North Carolina, United States - PICO247 | ecosystem: Environmental > Aquatic > Marine > Coastal | place: USA: North Carolina... | reverse complement strand
GAATGCTTGCTGCCAAGCAGCAGTATGAGAAGACGCCTACTAAAGCACTTGAAAAGGAAATCGCCCGATGTAACAACATTCAAATGGCGAAGAAGATTTCTCTTAACTCTGCTTATGGTGCTATTGGTAATCAATACTTCAGGTATTACAAACTAGAGAACGCAGAAGCGATCACTTTGTCTGGACAGGTTTCAATCCGTTGGATTGAGCAGAAGATGAATGAATATCTAAATAATCTGTTAAAAACAGAGAAAGAGGATTACGTAATTGCATCCGACACAGACTCAATTTATCTTAATCTTGGACCTGTTGTTGATAAATTTCTTGCTAATCGCTCTAGCGACAAAGCAAAGGTTGTGGAGTTACTTGATATGGTTTGTCGTGACAAACTGGAACCGTACATCGACGAATGTTATAGCAACCTCGCGACGTATGTATCGGCGTATGATCAGAAGATGCAAATGAAGCGTGAGAATATCGCTGATCGTGGTATCTGGACTGCGAAGAAGCGATATATTCTTAACGTGTGGGATAGTGAAGGTGTTCGCTATGAAGAACCTAAACTGAAGGTGATGGGCATTGAGTCTGTCAAATCATCCACTCCTGCTCCCTGTCGCCAGATGTTGAAAGATGCATTTAAGATTCTGATGACTGGATCTGAAGATGAAATGATTAAGTTCATCGATTCTAAACGTGAAGAGTTTAAGAAGTTGCCCCCTGAGGAAGTTTCTTTTCCACGCTCTGTTTCTGATGTTGTAAAATATAAGTCCCACGCAAGCATCTATGCCAAAGGGACACCCATCCATGCTAGAGGCGCACTTTTATACAATCATTACATCAAAGAGAAAAAACTTGATGCTAAGTATTCTCTTATTCAGAATGGTGAGAAGATTAAGTTCTGCTATCTGAAAAAACCAAATCACATTCATGAGAATGTCATCTCATTTATTCAAGACTTTCCTAGAGAATTGAATCTTGACAAGTACGTTGATTACGACTTACAATTTGAGAAGTCATTCCTTGAACCTCTAAAAGCCATCCTTGATGCTATTGGATGGAGCGTGGAAAAAACTGTAAACCTTGAACTCTTCTTTGGATAATGGATTTTTTAAAAGAGATTGTAAAAGAAATCGGAGATGACTACACCAAACTCGCATCAGACATCGACGATACTGAACAGTATGTGGACACTGGTTCGTACATTTTTAACGGACTTTGTTCAGGGAGTATATTTGGTGGTGTATCTGGGAATAAGATTACTGCCATTGCTGGGGAGTCTAGCACTGGAAAAACTTTTTTCTCCCTTGCTGTCGTCAAGAACTTTCTGGATTCTAATCCTGACGGGTATTGCTTATATTTTGACACTGAAGCCGCTGTTAACAAGTCTCTTCTCGCAGATAGGGGTTTAGATCTTGATCGTGTCGCTGTTGTCAATGTCGTCACGATTGAAGAGTTTCGCAGCAAAGCACTCAAAGCAGTTGATCTATACTTAAAAAAACCTGTAGATGAACGCAAACCCTGCATGTTTGTGCTAGACTCTTTGGGGATGCTTTCCACAGAGAAGGAGATTACAGACGTTCTGAACGACAAGCAAGTTCGTGACATGACTAAATCACAACTTGTCAAAGGTGCTTTCAGGATGCTGACTCTGAAACTGGGACAAGCAAACATTCCTATGATCGTTACGAATCACACCTACGATGTCATTGGCGCATATGTTCCTACAAAGGAAATGGGAGGAGGTAGTGGACTCAAGTATGCTGCTTCTACAATCATCTATCTCAGCAAAAAGAAAGAAAAGGATGGAACGACAATCGTCGGAAATCTTATCAAGGCAAAGACTGCTAAGTCGCGTTTAAGCAAGGAGAACAAAGATGTTACGGTTCGTTTATATTATGACAAGCGTGGCCTTGATCGTTACTATGGTTTGCTCGAATTGGGAGAACTTGGAGGACTCTGGAAAAATGTAGCAGGACGCTATGAAATAGACGGTAAGAAAGTCTATGCAAAAGCGATCTATAAAGATCCAGAACAATACTTCACCCCAGAGGTGATGGAAAAATTAGACGAGATTGCAAAACAGGAGTTTAGTTATGGACAATGTTGAGTTTCTAATTCTTAGAAACCTACTTCATAATGAGGAATATGTCCGTAAGGTAATTCCGTTTATCAAAGCAGATTATTTTGAGAATCGTAGTCAAAAGATTGTCTACGAAGAGATTCTCAAGTTCGTAGAGGAATACAACAAACCAGTCACCAAAGAAATTCTTTGTATTGAGGCAGAGAAGCGTCAGGACATTACTGATGGTGACTATAAAGAAATTACACAACTCATTTCTTCATTAGAAGAAGCACCTACAGAGTTTGATTGGTTGGTATCTACCACTGAGAAGTGGTGCCGTGATCGTGCCATCTATTTGGCACTGATGGAGTCCATTCAGATTGCTGATGGACAGGACGAAAAGAAAAATCGTGATGCCATCCCAACAATCCTTTCTGATGCCCTTGCAGTGTCATTTGACACTCATGTGGGACATGATTATCTTCAGGATTATGAGGCACGTTATGAGTCCTACCACAAGAAAGAAGACAAAACCGAATTCGACTTGGAGTATTTCAACAAGATTACGAAAGGTGGTTTGCCTAACAAGACGCTTAATATTGCTCTCGCTGGCACTGGTGTCGGTAAGAGTCTGTTTATGTGTCATGTCGCTGCTTCGGCACTCCTTAACGGAAAAAACGTGTTATACATCACGCTTGAAATGGCTGAAGAAAAGATTGCAGAGCGAATTGATGCAAACCTTCTCAATGTACCCATTCAGGAGATATCAGATCTTCCCAAGATGATGTATGAGAGTAAGGTGACAAAACTCTCAGAAAAGACTCAAGGAACCCTAATTATTAAGGAGTATCCTACTGCGTCAGCACATGCAGGACATTTCCGTGGTTTGCTTAATGAACTCGCTATTAAGAAATCATTTCGTCCTGACATTATTTTCATTGATTACCTTAATATATGTGCTTCCTCTAGGTATCGCGGAAACCTTTCTGTCAATTCATATTCATATATCAAGGCTATTGCTGAAGAACTTAGAGGACTCGCTGTCGAAGCGAACGTACCTATCGTATCTGCCACCCAGACTACCCGTTCTGGTTACGGTAGCTCTGACGTTGAGCTTACTGATACTAGTGAGTCCTTTGGCCTCCCTGCTACTGCTGATTTTATGTTTGCCCTTATTTCAACTGATGAGCTTGAAGAACTCGGGCAGATTATGGTGAAGCAGTTGAAGAACCGATACAACGATCCGACTGTTTATAAGCGTTTCATTGTTGGTATTGATCGTGCCAAGATGCGTCTTTATGATTGCGAACAGACTGCTCAGAATGATATGGTTGACAGTGGGCAGGATGAAGAGTATACTTACGAAGACAAACCTAAAAAGTCCTTTGATGGATTCAAATTCTAATGAACGGTTACTATTCTGTATTTGATCCAAACGGCAAAAAGATCGCTGACTGTGGTATCGAAAGAGATGCAGTTAACCTTATGCACTCTAGAAACAAATATTGGGATGGGCATTACTTCACGTTCAATCCTCTTCCTGGTGACATTATTGATGTTTCTAGCGGCAAGCAACTTCCCACCCGCGACATCGTAGTTAATATGGATGGTGGTGTGGGTGGCAGTTGGCAAGAGGTAGAATACATTGAAGTCGCAGGACAAAAACTAGAATTACAACAATCTGAATTACCTGAAGTAGATTTATGAACAACTACACTGAATTTGTTAAGCAAACCACTAGTGCTCCAAGTCTTGACTATGCAGTTATGGCAACTCGTTTTGCTGAACTGGAAGCAAACGGAACTAACACGACTCAACTTCTTACTGCTGCCCTTGGTTTGACTGCTGAGGCAGGTGAGTTTACTGAGGTTGTGAAAAAGATTGTCTTTCAAGGTAAACCCTACAATGAGGACAATGTGTTCCACATGAAGCGTGAACTGGGAGATATCTGCTGGTATCTTGCTCAAGCATTCATGGCACTGGATACCAACTTTGATGAGATTCTTGATATGAACATTGAGAAACTCTCTGCTCGATATCCTGAGGGAACATTTGACGCATATTATTCTGAAAATCGCCAGGAGGGAGATCTGTGATTAAACTTGAAATGAATCCTCGTGAAGCAGCATCGATTGCACATGCTCTGTTTCTTCACACCAAAGACGACTCTGAATTTTTTGCATCAGAACGTGTACAACTGGTAAGAGGAGTTCTCCATAGACTCTACAAAGAAATTGATGTAGATTTTGAACAACGACAAGAGGCACTAAAGAATGAAACTACTGACACTTGAGGACTACCAAAAGGCTGGAGAAACGTTTTGGCCTAAGTATTGGTATGTGGCAAAGGAACTTGGTGAAGATGCAAAACCAGAACAAGTTCTTAAAGTAATGGAAGCAGTCGGTGGACTTGCACTTAAACTAGCACTAGAAAAAAAGGAAGGCCCCTTTGGATTCAACAAATCAAATGACGGAAACACAGACGACGATTAAAATTCCTGATGGTTCAGAACTGATTGATGAAGCATTCTATGTGTGGAAAACACGTTATGGACTTCATAGCACTATGACTGTTCAGGGAAGAAAAATGCTCACTGGACTGAAAAAAGAAGATGTTGTTGAAATGACTCGATGGCATCTTAAGTGTGAGATTGATGGCACTCTTGATGATTATACAAGAGTAATCAATTCCGGAGTTGTTGGAGGAAAACTCTAAATAGTTAGAAAAAATGGCTACTGGTGTAAAAGAAGGTAGTATTATTGAAGGAATCATGGCGATGTATATTGCCATGATTTTTGCTGACCCTGATGATGGACGGGACATGCAAAAGATGAAAAGTAATATTAGCAAACTTAGAAAAGAAACAGTCCTACAAGAAAATATCAAACCAAGAATTGGAATAAAAAGACTATTTCCAAGAGATGATGATTTGGGTTACAATATTGCCAAAGGAGATTCAAGTGTTAATCCACACATGAAAAGTGGACAGGATTATATCGTTCAACAAATAGATGATAATCCTGCTGATTTTATTCAAGTTGGACTCGAAGTGTATTTAAAACCTGCAGAAGTTTTTCCAGGGTTTGGAAAAGAGTATGAGCAGTATGTCGAAGAAAAAAAGGATTACGGTAAACTTGCTAAAAAGGTTGATAATCTTTTAGCATCAAGGGGATCAATTCTTTTTAGAAGATTGATTGTGGCAAAGAAAAAATTCTTACAAAATAAAAAGGTTGATGTTGTAAGATATGATGTTTTGGCTGATGGTGTTACTGGTGAGCAAGCAGATGGTAATATAAAAGCAGATATCATGGTTACGATCTTTGCGAATGGACAAGAACTTGTCAAAGATCAAATCAATATTTCTGTTAAGAGTGACTCTTCTACTGTTGCTAACTTAGGGGTTGTGAAAGGATTAGAAGCAATGTATGAAGTCATCTCTCCTAGAGGAAAAACAGCGGCGCAAGCTCAAGAACTTCTATCAAATATACAAAAAGCAAAAAGAGATGCAAAACTGCAATATGTCTCCGCATTGTTTGAATTGCTTTCGGAAAGTTTAGTTTCAAGTAATGATCCAAAATTTACTGATAGAGCTTTTAATTTTATTGAGGAGGCAATCTTTGGTGATGATATGGCACAAGTTGTTGATGTGAAGTCAACTGGAGGTAAAATAAAAGAGATGCAACCTGGACAGTTTAGAGCGTATAGAAAATATGGAGATAAAGGAAAACCAATTAAATTGATTGCAAAGAAAATGGCGGGTGATATAAGAATTATGCCTAAAGGTGAAACTAACAACAATAATTTTATTTTTAAATTCAGATTTAGGAAAAGAAATTATAAGGATGGTTCTGGGCAATATGTTGATAAAATTATGATTGAAACAGGCAAACTTACTTACGCTAAATAGAACATAGGAAAACGTATATACATGAAAAGTTTCTTTAAGTTCCTAGGTGAGGCAGAGTCACAAGCTGCAACACAGGCAAGAAAACTTGGTTTGAAAGGTGACGGACACGGTGGTTGGTTAAACCGTGCCGGAGAGTTTGTTGCGAAGACAGAAGACGGTAAGTTAAAATTTTTCAATAAGAATCAGAAACCTGGTAAGGATCCAGATCAAACTCCTAATACAAAGAAGACAACTCCTGTTCTCAAGACAAAAACAATGTCTGTGGACAAGGCACCTCAGAAGAAAAAAGGTGGTAAAGAAGAGGGTGATGGGGAAAAGGAAGTAAGCACGGACACTCTCACACTTGCATTTGGTAGATTCAACCCCCCAACTGTTGGACATGAGAAACTACTTCAAATGGCAAGAAAGACTGCCGCTGGTGGTGACTTAAAAATCTATCCATCAAGAACTCAGGATCCTAAGAAAAATCCTCTTGATCCTGATATGAAAGTCTCTTTCATGAAGAAGATGTTCCCAGACTTTGATGAGAACATCGTTAATGATGATGAGATGAGATCCATCTTTAATGTATTACAAACTGCTGATGGTGAGTACAAAAATGTAACTATCATTGTTGGTTCAGATCGTCAGTCTGAATTTGAAAGTCTTGCCACCAAATATAATGGTGAGTTATACAACTTTGATAACATTCGTGTTGTGTCTGCAGGTGTTAGAGATGCAGATGCTGAAGGTGTAGAAGGAATGTCTGCATCTAAGATGAGAAAGGCAGTTGTTGATGATGACTTTGAAGCATTCAAGAGAGGTGTTCCCTCTAGTGTAAAGGACGCCGATGCCCAAGCACTTTATGATGCAGTCCGCACTGGTATGAATGTTAAGAAAAAGGCAGTTACTGCGGAAATGTGGGAGATTGCTCCAAAGTTTGATACAAGGGGACTTCGTGAGCAATATGTAAATGGACTCATTTATAAAATGGGCGATATTGTTGAGAATCTCAACACTGGATTGATTGGTGAGATTGTCCGTAGAGGAACCAATCATCTCATTTGTGTCACCCAAGAGAACGTAATGTTTAAGTCTTGGATTCGTGATGTTATGGAATATACTGAGAAAACAATGGAACGTCGTATGAGAGTTCCTGGTAAACCAAACACTCTCGATGGCACTGGTGGATATCTTAAGAATGCGATGGCAGCAACTGGTACTACCACTATTAAGAATTTCATAAATAAGTACAAAGCTAAAAAGTAGTAGATAGCCATGTCTAATGGAATCGGTAAGAATCCTTTGAATGATATTTCAGAGGTATACTTAAAAATGCGTGAGTCATATAAGATTGAACCTCCTAAGGAAAAGTTGAAGACTGATCGTGACATGTTCAACATTCCTAAGGACGAACAAAAAGCTGCTAAGGAGCGTCTGTTAGCGAAGGCAGCTGCTAAGCGTGCTAAAATGAAAGAGGGACTTGATCCTGTTGGCAAGGAAGACGGTGATGTCAATAATGATGGTAAGAAGGACAGCACTGATTCTTATCTGATGAAGCGTCGTAAGGCAATTGCCAAAGCGATGAAGACTCGCAAGGAAGAACTTGAAATGCAAGAAGGCATCCGTGATAAGGATTCTGAAAAGGGAACTGCTGAGCGTAAGGCACGCCTTGAGAAAAAGCGTGGCATGAAGATGGATGATCATCCTCAGTACAAGAAAGAAGAAGTTGAGAATGTAGAAGAAGGCAAGTTCAGCGGATCTAAGTCTCACATCCAACGTGATGGCACCGCTTCTGCTCCCGAAAGAACTGCTGCTGAGCGTAAAAAGGATCGTCGTATCCTTGCTGGTTACGGCAAAGGTGGCATGGAAATGGCAGTGGATCGTGCAAAGAAAGAGCGTGATGAGAGACGTGCAGCTCGTATCAAAGAAGGTTTCTCTGATTGGAGAACTGATCTCATCGAAGTGATGGATGAGGATGAAGCAGAAAAACCTATCAAAGAGAAGAAGGTAAACAATAAGGTAAAAATCAATCCTAAACTTGGTGAAGCAATCGAACAGATTGGTGGTTCCTTGATTGAAGCAGTCGAAGATGATGAATTTGATGATATCGTTCAGAGTGTATATGATGAACTGATTGAAGAAGGATACTCTGAGGATGACGTTGAGGATGCGATTGAGTTTGCTCTGACTGAGCAACTGAACGAAGTAAGTGATAGTTATTATGACTCTGCTGTGAAGTCATCTAAAGCAGCTGCTGGTAAAATTAAAAGAGCAGAGATGATGAAGAAGGCGAAAGGACGCCTTAGATTTATGAAGAGAAAGGCAGGTGAAGTTGCTGGTAAACTGAAGAAGAAAGCAGTAAACAAGGCGGTTGATGTTGCATTCGCTGGCGCTGCTGCTAAAGATAAAGTTAAGAGTGCTGCTGCCACTGCTAAGAAAAGAGTTGCTGATGCTCCTAAAGTTGCAAAGAAAAGTATCAAGGACAGAATCAAGCAAGGAGCACTCGCTGTTGCAAAGCGTATGAGTGAGGATCTATCTGTTGATGATCAGATGAAGATCTCTCAGAAGTATAATAGAATGACTCCTGAGCAGAAGAAAGCAGCAAACAAGAAAGCAATGGGCGATGTTAAAAAGGTTGCTCCTAAAAAGGACACCAGAACAGACGCTGAGAAGATGACTGATGCAGTCGGTAAACCCAGAATGGGAAGTAGTGACTGATGCCTTTAGATCTGAAGAAAGACGATATGGGAGATGTCATCAAGGACTTTTATAAGTCCAAGGCACCCCAATTCAAAGGTAAGTCTAAGAAAAAAAGAAGGGAGATGGCCATTGCTGCCAAATTAAGTGCAGAGCGTGGCCCTCTTCCTGAAGCAGCACCCACTAACTCCACTGGAGATGGCGTTGCTAATTACATTCCATATCTTTTTAAGAATGAAGATGATGATGATCTAACTCAAGATTATCAAACGCCTGCTGAACCAGGAGAAGCGAAGTTTAGATTTTCAAACGTATATCCAGTATTAAAACTTTCATTATCGAATAGTCAAGGTGACGGGCCTAGTATCGATCAAATGGTTCATGCATCAAAAGAATACACTCAGTTGATGGATGATAACACCCTCAGACGCATCCGTGATAATATAAAAAGATTTCAAACGGAAGAATTCAATCCTCGTATTCCTAGAAAGAAGGGGCAACCTGCAAACTCTAAGAAGCACTCTGACTTATATACTGATGAGAATCCTAAAGGAACCATTCATGGTTTGGGATTCAAAGATGTTGCCACTGCTAAAGCATCTGTTTCTAAGATTCGCAATTCATCAAGATCTCATGCTCATAAGATTCAGGCAGCAGTTGCCATGGAACAAAGAGCAAGAGAAATGGGTAAGTCTGCTGAAGCAGCAGTCTACCGAAAGTATATTAATGCGATGAAAAAGAAGACTAAAAAGATGAATGAAGCATGGAGTGAGAAGTATAAGAAATCAATTGATTGTAACAATCCTAAAGGTTTTTCGCAGAGAGCGCACTGTCAAGGAAAGAAAAAGACATTTAAGGAGTTTATAGAGAATATATAGAGTGTAGAACTGAGGTTCATCATGCTCGCATTTTTACTTCCTTTAGCTTCAAAAATTATCAAAGATGCCGTCGCCCAGATTCCAGAAAATGAGGAACTCGGTGAGAAAATGGTTGAGATCTGTCTTATTATTCTTGCTAAGGCAGTTAAGTTAACCAAGACTGATATGGACGATCAACTGCTTGAAGTTGTGACAAAAGCAATCAAAGCGAGAGAAGAATAATTTATAAATATCTTATAGCAAATAAATTCATAGAGAACAGACATGGCACTCTGGGGAAATAATGACAATAAGTTTTCGGGTGGAACCGTATCCGTTAACTATGGTAATAGAACTGTAATTGGTAGCGGTACTTCCTTCGGAACAGTTGGTGCCGGTGGAACTGGTGATGTTATCAGATTTGGTAATGTTTTCAGTGGAGCAACTGGTTACTTTGGTGAGGCTGTTATCACTGGAGTAGGTGGTACTCAACTTGCACATATTCAATCTGTCGCTGGTTTGAGTGGTGGTGAGATTCATGAGGTTTCTTATCAAGTAACTCAATCTCCCAAGTATGTTGCAACAGATCCTACTCTGAATCAATCTAGTGGTAGTGTATTTGAGAGAACTAAGAAGTATTCTTCTTCCGTAACCTCAAGAGTTGCAATTGGTGATACTATTATTTTTGTTGACGCCGATCCTACCGCAGTTACTGATGCTGTTACTGGATTAGATACGGTTGTCTATGGAAGAAGTCTCTTCCAGGACATGAGAATGCGTTCTACTGTCACCGGAACCAGTTCAACCTCTATTATTCTTACCAATGGTGTAAGAGCACTCGATCATCACTATCATGCTAAGAAAGGCGAAACATTCGCTGCTGGAGCACTGAGTGTTGATGTTGTTGAGCGTCCATTTGAAGGTGATATTCACGGACTCGATGAGATTAAAGTTGGTGACAACTTCGTTACCATGACTTCTACAGATCCTGAAGTCATTACTAACAACATCGCTATCGGAACCATCACTACTCCTGCACTTGGAGTAAGGCGTCTTGAGTTCAGCGTTGGACTTTCTGCTCAGGTTGATGGTTTGGATGCTATCCACATCAGAAGAGGCATCGCCCCTGGTGAAGAAATCTTTGTTGTTGGTGGTGAAAGTGTTAAGAGTAAGGAGAATCAGGTAATCGGACTTTCTGCAGCGTCTGCTGGTGCTGCTCAAGGAACTCAGTTTGAAGCAGGTGTCGGTTGGGTTGGTGTTACCACCTATACTCAAGACGACGGAACCTTAAGAGTCAAGAAAGAAGTTCTGGTTGCAATGTCTGGTATCACAACCAGCACTGAATATCCGCCTACTACTATGGTTTGATATTGAAGGATGTTATTTAATGAATTGAATTCGGAGAACTTTCTCCTCTTTGCCATTAAAAATTATGAAAATCCTCAGGCAGTAACAAGAGAAGATTTCGATAAGGATCTAAATCATTTTAAGTATATTAAACGGTTGCTTAAAAGATATAAGTCAACCGGTGAGTTGAAGACACATCTTCTTCTCAATCACTTCATTGTACTTTATAATATTTTTGGTGAAGCAACAACGCCAATGTTGTTTTACAAAATTGATGAGCAAGATTTGTGGAGTTGTCTAAAAACGTTTGTAGTGTTTTTAGATAAACTCCCAGACTATCCTCATACCTACATTCATGATTTGGATATAGATGATACTTGTTTAAGAGAACTTATTTCTTTTCACAATGAGCAGTAAATCAGTCGATAAGTTTCTATTTCTTTTTAGAGAGATGATGGGTGCAGGGGCCATGGGTGCTCCTACCAATAATGTGGGAGATGGAAAAATCGCTGGCACTGCTGAGGCAGGAGATGATCCTCCGGTTAGATTAAAGAAAAAAAGAAAACCCACTCCGGTAGGAAGATACGGCACACGTAGAACCTGGCGACAAAATGGCGGAGCAAATTAAAGTTGCAGTATTAGAAGAAAGACTTCAAAACTTTGAGACATTAGTCTCTAGGTTAGACTCTGCCATTGAAAAAATTGCTGAGGTAAATAACAATGTGAGTAGGATGCTTGCCGTCCATGAAGAAAGAATTACGAAGCAAGAAGAAATCGACGCGGTATTGTTTGATAAGATCGACAAACTCCGTGATAAAATGGACAGCGATCATGACAGCGTTACTAAACGATTATCGATACTGGAACGGAAGCTTTGGATTGGAATCGGAGCATTGGGAGCAGTATTAATTTTAACGAACCCACAAGCGATCAAACTTGTTAAACCCTTGTTATCCTCTACTGAAAGTGCTATAGTAGCACCAGTAGTTGCCTTCGTGAATGGATCACATTGATTCTAAGTATATTGGGATTATTTCTCCGCGCTTAGAAAAGTTCAAGAGAGTAAAGGGAAACCTTTACAACTTCCGTTGTCCTATCTGCGGCGACTCGAAGAAGAATAAAAACAAAACACGGGGTTATATTTACTCTGTGAAAGCGAATACAAACTTTAAGTGTCACAACTGTGGTGCTTCAATGTCGTTTAATAATTTTTTGAAGCATGTAGATCCTCCGACTCATAAGCAATACTCATTAGAGAAATTTAAAGAAGGACACTCAGGTGGTAGGAATTTTGTTGTTGAAGAACCCGAATTTAAGTTTGAAGCACCAAAATTTAAGAAGAGTCTGAATCTTCCTAAAGCTTCTGAGAATGCTAGATCAGATGGATATCTGACTGCAAGAAAACTTGATACTTCTCAGTTCTACTACGCAAAGAAGTTTAAAAAGTTTGTAAATACACTCAAACCAACTTTTGATGACACTCGTTATGATGAAGAGAGGATCATCATTCCAATCTATTACAATAAAAATCTGATTGGACTTCAGGGAAGATCTATAGATCCTAACCCTGTTAAATATATCACTGTGATGCTTGATGATGATGCACCAAAAATCTACGGACTTGATAACATCCGAACAGATGCTCCAGTCTATGTTACAGAAGGACCTTTTGACAGCACGTTCCTTCGCAACGCGATTGCAATGTGCGGTGCTGACGCTGATGTTAGTAAGTGGGGGATTAGCAATCCTGTGTGGATCTATGATAACGAACCACGCAACAGGGAGATTGTCAATCGAATCAGCAAAACAATCGATAGTGGTGACTCCGTAGTTATTTTTCCATCATCTATGGATGAGAAAGATATCAATGACATGGTAATCGCTGGACATGATGTTCAGAAGATTGTAGAATGTAACACGTACAGTGGCTTGGAAGCAAAACTTAAATTCAACACCTGGAAGAAAATATGAGCAACGGTATTAAGGTTAAAAAGCGAGACGGTAGAATTGAGTCTCTTGATTTGGATAAAATGCATCTGATGGTTGATGAAGCAACCAAAGGACTTGCAGGTGTGTCAGCTAGTCAAGTTGAGATGACTTCTGGTATTCAGTTTTATGATGGCATCACCACAGCAGAAATTCAGGAAATTTTGATTCGTTCTGCTTCTGATCTGATTGATTTGGATCATCCTAACTATCAGTTCGTGGCAGCACGTCTGCTTTTGTTTAGTCTTCGTAAGAGTCTCTATGGGAAGATGAGAGAACTTCCTCATCTTGAGGCACATATTATGGATTGCACTGCAAAAGAAGTGTATGACAAAGATATTTTCATTAAATATTCTAAGGAAGAAATTGCGAGAGCAAATTCTTACATTGATCATACCCGTGATTTTCTTTTTACCTATGCTGGACTGCGCCAGGTAGCAGATAAGTATTTGGTTCAGGATCGTAGCACTGGTGGAGTGTATGAAACTCCTCAGTTCATGTATATGATGATTGCTCTGACTATTTTTGCAGAGTATCCCAAAGACACAAGGATGTCTTACGTCAAGAGGTATTATGACGCAATCTCAAAGCACAAAATCAACATTCCCACACCTATCATGGCAGGAGTGCGAACTCCACTTCGACAATTTGCTAGCTGTGTGCTTGTTGATGTTGATGACACCCTCGATTCTATCTTTACTTCTGATATGGCAATTGGCCGGTACGTTGCACAAAGGGCGGGAATCGGTATCAACGCAGGCAGAATCCGTGGCATCAACAGTAAAATCCGAGGTGGAGAAGTTCAACACACAGGCGTTGTCCCATTTCTCAAAAAGTTTGAGGCAACTGTCAGATGCTGCACACAAAATGGCATTAGAGGTGGATCAGCGACTGTCCACTTCCCAATCTGGCACCAAGAAATCGAAGACATCATTGTCCTGAAGAACAACAAAGGTACAGAGGACAATCGCGTAAGGAAACTTGACTACTCCATCCAGATTTCAAAACTTTTCTACGAACGTTTCATCGCTGATGGAGAGATTAGCCTCTTCTCACCGCATGACGTACCAGGTTTATATGACGCTTTTGGTACTGATAGGTTCGATGATCTATATGTTAGTTTTGAACGAAATGAGTTTATTTCAAGAAAGACTATCGGGGCACAGAAACTGATCCTTGATCTTCTGAAGGAGCGTGCAGAGACTGGACGCCTCTATATCATGAACATTGATCACTGTAACTCCCATTCTTCCTTTAAAGATAAGGTTGAGATGTCTAATCTCTGCCAAGAAATCACTCTTCCAACCTATCCTCTGAATCATATTGATGATGAGTATGGTGAGATTGCACTTTGTATTCTGTCTGCCATCAATGTTGGTAAAGTCAAGTCTGATGAAGAACTTGAGAATCTTTGTGATCTTTCTGTTCGTGGACTGGAAGAACTGATTGACTATCAGAAGTACCCTGTAAAGGCAGCAGAAATCGCTACAAGGGCGCGTAGATCGCTTGGTATTGGATTCATTGGTTTGGCACATTATTTGGCAAAACTTGGATATAATTATGGTGATCAAGAAGCATGGGATGCAGTCCATGGACTTGCTGAGTCCTTCCAGTATTACCTTCTGAAGGCGTCTAATCAACTTGCTAAGGAAAAGGGACACTGTGAATACTTTGGACGCACTAAGTATGCAGACGGTATTCTTCCTATCGATACTTACAAGAAAGATGTTGATGAAATTTCTAGTCAAGAATTAGCACATGATTGGGAAAGTCTTAGAGAGTCTATCTCCACCCACGGTTTACGGCACTCAACATTGTCTGCTCAGATGCCATCAGAGAGCAGTTCCGTTGTGTCAAACGCAACAAATGGAATCGAGCCACCTAGAGACTATTTGTCCGTTAAGAAGAGCAAGAAGGGCCCGCTTAAACAGATCGTCCCGTCTTACGCGACTCTTAAAAATAATTACACCCTTTTGTGGGATATGCCTGACAATAGGGGTTATATTAATGTTGTTGCTGTGATGCAAAAGTTCTTTGATCAAGCAATTTCTGGTAACTGGAGTTACAACCCAGAAAATTATCCTGACAATGAAGTCCCAGTGTCCATCATGGCACAAGACTTTTTGACTACATATAAGTACGGTTGGAAAACCTCTTACTACCAGAATACAAATGATTTAAAGTCTGACGAAGTAGAGGACGACAAAGAAAAACTGAATAGTATCTTGCAAGAATTAGAACAAGCCGAGGAGGGAGAGTGTGAATCCTGTGCAGTTTAAGGTTTCATCCGTGGACGACAAAAAGACAGAAGTCAAAGGAATGACTGTCTTTAACACAGAACAAGTAGATACCAAAAAGCAACCAATGTTTTTTGGAAAACCTCTGGGAGTCCAGAGGTACGATTCCTATAAGTATCCAGTTTTTGATAAACTGACTACCCAACAACTTGGATATTTTTGGCGTCCCGAAGAGGTGTCTCTACAGAAAGATCGTGGGGACTATCAAACTCTTCGTCCGGAGCAGAAGCATATCTACACTTCTAATCTGAAGTATCAGATCATGCTTGACTCAATTCAGGGTAGAGGGCCTGGAATGGCATTCATTCCTTACTGCTCTCTTCCTGAGTTGGAAGCATGTATGGAAGTGTGGGGATTCATGGAAATGATTCATAGTCGTTCCTACACCTACATCATCAAGAACGTCTATGCGGATCCCTCAGAGGTATTCGATAAGATCGTCACCGACAAGCGTATTCTGGAGCGTGCTAGCAGCGTTACAGAAGCATATGATGATTTCATCAACGGTGCTCAAACCTGGGGCAACGGACATATGTGGGAGAAAGATTTCAGAGATTCACCTACCGCACAATGGGAGATCAAAGATGTCAAGCGTAGACTCTACAGAGCAGTCGCAAACGTTAACATTCTTGAAGGTATTCGGTTCTACGTTAGTTTTGCTTGTAGTTTCGCCTTTGGTGAACTTAAGCTTATGGAAGGATCAGCTAAAGTCATCTCTCTTATCGCAAGAGACGAAAACCAACACCTAGCAATTACTCAGAATATTCTGAACAAGTGGAGAGCAGGTGATGATCCTGAAATGAAGCAGATCATGAAGGAAGAAGAAGAGTGGACTTATAAGATGTTTGATCGTGCTGTCAACGAAGAGAAGAAGTGGGCAGACTATCTGTTCAAGGATGGTTCAATGATCGGACTTAATGACAAACTTCTTCAGCAATATGTTGAGTGGATTGCTAATCGTCGTCTGAAAGCAATCGGACTGAAACCACAGTATGATATTCCCGCATCTGCTAACCCTCTGCCCTGGACGCAGCATTGGATCTCCTCTAAGGGACTTCAGGTTGCCCCTCAGGAGACTGAAGTAGAGTCCTATGTGGTTGGTGGTATCAAGCAAGATGTGAAAAAGGACACATTCAGTGGTTTTCAACTCTGATTGTTGCTATACATAAGGGGAGTAATATCCCCTTATATGCCACGTAATCAAATTACAGTTGCGGAGATTAGAACAAGAGTAGAGAAAATTAAAAATGAACTCTACTGGGAAGAAAATAAGTACGGTGAAGAAGCCAGAGGTTTAGCACATAAATACGTCAATATGGTGCTAGACGCTATCGATGAGTATCGAATGTGATTATGAAAATCCATGGTATTTTAAAGGATCACCTTTTGTATCTGAGGATATTGACGATCTGTACGGTTTTGTCTACCTCATTACAAATCTCAAAAATAATCGCCAATACATCGGTAGAAAATACTTCTGGCAGTTCAGAACTCCTAGAGGTAAAAAACGAAAAGTAAAATCAGAATCCGATTGGAAAAAGTATTATGGTTCTTGTCCAGAGCTTAAGGAAGACATTATCAAATTCGGCAAACAAAATTTTAGCAGAACTATTATCAGTGTTCATAAGACGAAGGGCAAAACTAATTTTGAAGAAACCAGACAACTCTTCATCAACGGAGTCCTTACAGAATCCCTTGACACAGGAGAACCCAAATACTACAATAGTAACATCCTCAGCAGATACTTCCGAAAAGACTACTATGGAAATGGAAACGGATGTGGTGATGCAAGCCCGTGATTGGGCAATCACCAGAATCGAAAAGATGGGAGCAACTGAATCAGTTGATCAAATCTATGACAGACTTGCAATGATGGATGAATGGTACGAGTGGTTCGATCTTGACAAAATGGATGGAATGGACTATATTGTACTCGAAGACACAACTCAAAACTCTGAATCAGAGATCTGAGTCTTCTTTCTGGGTACGTAGCATAATGGATAATGCCCCCGCCTTCTAAGCGGTAGATTGTAGGTTCGAGTCCTACCGTACCTGCCTCGCGGGATTAGTTCAGTGGTAGAACGTCAGCCTTCCAAGCTGAATGTCGTCGGTTCGAGTCCGATATCCCGCTTAACGGACTGGAATACATCCGTGCTCACATCTCCGAGAAAAAAAAGAATCGGAACAACAACCCATGTGAGAGAGAGGTGGGATCCCTCTTGAGCCTCCCCTGCTGACGAGCAGGGGATATTCCCCTTCCTCTATAGCTCAGTTGGTAGAGCAGGTGACTGTTAATCACCCTGTCCCTGGTTCGAGTCCAGGTGGAGGAGCCAGCAAGATTAGCTCAGCGGTAGAGCAATTCGTTTACACCGAATTGGCCGGCGGTTCGATCCCGTCATCTTGCATTCCCATAGGAGGACTATGAAAAATGATTACCGTCAGATGCAAAGAATGCAACACAGAACTTTGTAGTAATAATAAAACTCAAGTCTGTGGTTGCCCTAACATGATGTCTGTGCGTGGCGACAAAGTTTCTGCACAGGATCTTAGTAAGGTTGTTATGATTAATTCTGATAAGAAAAAGTTATCAGATAAAGTTCTTTCTAATCAAGATCTTGCATATCAAGAGCAGAGAAGAAAGAGAAAAGTTCGTAAGTTAGATTTCGATGTTAGATGAAGAGGCTTTGGCGTATCTGGGCAAAAGCATTAGGACGTAAAGATGGACGAGATGATAGAGAAGCAGATATTATTGCTTGCATACGCACCTTTATTCTTGTGTCTTACATGGTTACTAATGTTGCCATCGTTGCAAATGCCGTGAGGCACTGGAATGATAATTCCTCCAATTGTGTTAGTATCATAACTCTTAAGAGATACTTAAATGTCTAACTAGTATCATGCTGTTACCATTTTAAGTAAATGCATCCCGACGAACTTGCCAACTGGCAAATCATTAAAGAGAAATTTGAGGAAAACGGAACAACAGACAACTACTTTTATAAGCGAGCTTGTGCTATAGTAAGTGGGTTACCGGATCCTATGAGTAACCTGCCCAATGTCACACAGGATGGATGAAATCAAACCTGAGCACTACGTTACTGAAAAACAGTGCCAGGAAATGATTGACAAAGCAATTGACAAACACAACAAAACTGCTACAATAATAAGTGCGATCTTAGGATCTATTGTTTTAGGATTCTATTCGCATGGTTTGTTTGCCTTGGTAGGTAAGTAATGGAAACTTACACGGTTGAAGAATTTCAAGAACGCTGGGATGAAATGATCACCCGTGTAGAAAATGGTGAGCATATTGCAATCACTAATGGAAAAAATACTGCAGTTATGATACCTGCAGAGGACTTTGAGGGACTGTCGCCTATTGGTTAAGGCCCACTGCTTATAACGGTGTGAACTGAGTTCAATTCTCAGCAGTCCTACCAAGGGGTTTAGCAATCTGGTGAATGCAGCAAACTCATAATTTGCCTAAGGCGAGTTCGATCCTCGCAACCCCTATTGACAAGGATACATAAGTCAGTTATACTTGACTCGTCAACACACAAGACAATGACACTGACTAGCAAATTCAAGAAGGACGTACAGACTCTCCGAAGTGCAGCAAATGGAGAATTCTTTCTCGATGTAAAGAACCCAAAACTTTTCAAGAAAGTTCGTAAGTTTTATGAGAACAGCGGTGTGGTTTTTTCTGGCGATCCTATGGATGACTATGACATCCTGATGGAATACGTGTATAATGATCTTGAAACTATCGAAGTCCAATGAAAGTTCTTCTCGAACGCTTCCCCTATCGTTACGTTGAGTCTGGTGTCCTAGAGAACGGATATCCTGACTATCGCATTCAAAAAGCACATCACTACACTAAGCGATACAGCGACATGTATTTGTTGGACAATCAGATGCAACTTCTCACTGCAATGGACGACTTTGAATACACCAAGTGGCTGGATCCCGAAGGTGTTCCCTGTTATGTCAGGGACGTTGTATCTAAATAGTCACATAGAATTGTTTGATTACTATGGCAACAAAAGGAACAGCAGCAAAGTCTGCATCTGGTGCAGCAATGTCTAAGTATGATGTTGAAGTTGAAGGAAGACTTCAAGCACTTGAGGCAAAAGCACACGATAAGTGTGGTGGTGGCGGGGGCGCAGATGCAGATAGAATTGCTGCATTAGAAAAGCGAGTTGAAGAACTTGCAGAGAAGATCGCATATAAACTTGGCATCTGATATAATACTAAAGTAAAATTCACTTATCATGTCTGAATACACAAAGACTGCACTGGTTCTCGGTGCAGGTGGCTTTATTGGAAGTCATATGGTAAAACGACTCCGCGAAGAAGGGTATTGGGTTCGTGGAGTCGATCTTAAGCAACCAGAATTTTCCTCCACTAGAGCAAATGAGTTTGTTCTTGGTGATTTGAGGGATGTTTCTTTTGTCAAACGAGTCCTTGAATTTAAAGGATATCGTGGAAACTTTTACAACAGCGTTCCTGAAAGACTGATTGAATCTTTTGATGAGATCTATCAGTTCGCTGCTGATATGGGTGGTGCAGGTTTCGTTTTCACTGGCGAGAACGATGCAGACATCATGCACAATTCTGTATCTATCAATCTGAACGTTCTTGAAGAGCAACGTCAGTTGAATGAAAGAACTGAAGTAAACAAAACTAAGATCTTCTACTCTGGTTCTGCTTGCATGTATCCAGAGCACAATCAACTTGATCCCGACAACCCAGATTGTCGTGAGGAGTCTGCATATCCTGCTAACCCGGATTCTGAATATGGATGGGAGAAACTTTTCAGTGAGCGTCTCTACTTCGCTTACAATCGTAATCACGGCATTCCTGTTAGGGTTGCTCGCTACCACAACATCTTTGGCCCCGAGGGAACCTGGGAAGGTGGAAGAGAGAAAGCACCAGCTGCAATCTGCCGTAAAGTCGCAGAACTTGCGGCGCTCGGTGGATCCATCGAGGTGTGGGGAGATGGCTTACAGACTCGTTCCTTCCTGTTCATTGATGAATGCATTGAAGCAACTAGAAGGTTGATGGATAGTGACTTTATTGGCCCCGTCAATATTGGTTCTGAAGAGATGGTTACCATCAATCAACTGGTAGAGACTACTGCTAAAGTTTCTGGTAAGGTAGTGCAGAAGCGCCACAAACTAGATGCACCTCTTGGTGTTCGTGGACGTAATTCTAACAATGATCTCATTCGTGAAAAACTTGGATGGGATTATTCTCAGACACTTGAAGAAGGAATCAGATTGACGTATACTTGGATTGCTAAGCAGGTATCGGCACGATGAAAGTTACAGTATTGGGATCAAGCGGACAGATTGGTGCTTACCTTGTTGAGTACCTTTCTGCTAAGGGACATGATGTCACGCCATTTGATATCGCTCGCCATCATGGTGAAGATATGACTCAAATTCCGAATCATAATCTTGATCGTGCTATCAAGAATTCAGACTTTGTGTTTGTTCTTGCTTTTGATGTGGGTGGTTCTAGATACCTGAAGAAGTATCAACATACGTTTAACTTTGTTAATAACAACACTCGTATGATGGCAAACGTTTTTGACTTGCTTGGCAAGTACAAGAAGCGTTTTGTCTTTGCATCATCTCAGATGAGTAACATGAGTCACTCTCCCTATGGTGTGCTAAAACGTGTCGGTGAACTTTACACCAGCACTCTGAAAGGACTGACTGTTAAGTTCTGGAATGTCTATGGCATTGAGAAAGACATGGATAAAGCACATGTCATCACTGACTTCATCCGTAAAGGATTTGAAGAGAAGGAATTTGATATGTTGACTGATGGCACTGAAGAGCGTCAGTTCCTCTACGCAGAGGACTGCTGTGAGGCGCTGGAGACGGTGATGGATAATTACACCGACTTCAAACCTGAAGATCCTCTTCACATCACCTCATTCCGCTCTGACACGATTAGAGAGGTTGCTAACATCATTCAAGGTTGCTTCCAACTGGAAGGGATCATGGATGTTAAAATAAATTCTGGACTTGCAAAAGATAGCGTTCAGATGGATAAAAGGAACGCCGCCGACACCTTCATTCTTGACTGGTGGATCCCTAAAACTAATATCCAAGACGGTATTAGACAAGTATTCAATGATATGAAAAAGAACTATGGCTACTAATCTCACTGAAATTAGAAACTTTCTCAACGAACCTTACAATGATCTTGGCGTGAATGCCTGGATTTTTGCAGACTTGGTAAAGACATACAAGAATGCAAGATTTATGGATCTTGGAGTTCGCCTTGGTGCATCATCTGCAATCATGTCTATTAATGCTGATGATAACAACAATCAAGTATGTGGTTGTGATTTGAAGTTTGAAGGTTTTGAACGAACCGGTGCTCGTTTTGTTCAACCAAACTACATGTGCTATATGGCAGATAGTGTAACTCTTGGTAAGAACTGGGATGAGGATCCTTTTGACATTGTTTTTATTGATACCATTCATACCCGTGAACAGGTTCTTGCTGAGATGTATTTCTGGATTGAAAATCTAAAAGAGGGTGGATACCTTGTATTCCACGATACACACTCAATCGCTCATAGTGGTGAAGATAATGTTATTGATGAATACACTTATGGAGATACGATTGGAGGAGTGAAGGTGAAGCGTCCTGATGTCGCCATCACTGATTTCTTTGGACTTTCTGAAAGCATCCGTGACAGGACTGAGTATGAAGACGACAATATCAAGATCGAACATTATAAACCATCTCATGGTATGACTTTTGTTCAAATTAAAAACTTAGATGCAATCAAGGAATACAAGAAAAATATTGATTGGGAACATGTTTTTGAAACTCGTAACTGGTTGAACGATCTTCACTTCAATACTGAGAATCCTAAATTTGTTGATTGGCAACAGGACATCCCTAACATTCAAAACGAACTTG
>Ga0213864_10000302_pt1 | contig 22115 bp, 11 predicted proteins | sample PICome_5_FD_160078 | JGI IMG/M metagenome (GOLD analysis project Ga0213864, IMG submission 160078) | Coastal seawater microbial communities near Pivers Island, North Carolina, United States - PICO247 | ecosystem: Environmental > Aquatic > Marine > Coastal | place: USA: North Carolina... | reverse complement strand
TCATGGGTTACAGGATGGTTTTTGGATGGTGCCGAAGGAAGACAACCAAGAATTTTAGGTTGTCTTCCAAACAATCCAAAAATTTCACTCTTTGGTGGAGATCCTGAGGAAGGGTTTGAAAATAGAACTGGATATGATGGAAAGACTGGACCAAAAGATGTTGCAGAGAAAGATATAAGAGTTGCTGAACCAGAGGGTGAGAATGAAAAACCTGCTAAGGAACACAATAGTGCAGACGCATCTGAATTAACTTCAAAAGAAAATCAACAGGCACAAGACGGAAAAGAAAAATCACCCAGAAAGAAAAACATTGAGTGTGAAGGTGGTGGTGGACCAGTAAAAGGTGTTCAAGGTTTCATTCAAAGAGCACTTGCAACAATTAAAAGAATACAATCTCTTGCATCAACTGCAATTGAAACTGCAAATAGCATCTTAGCAAACATATCAAACATCACTAACATGGTTGCTGGTGCAGTTGCATCCATGTTTAAGATGATTGTTGGTAAGATGAGAGGTTTTATTCTCAACAAAATTAACAATGGTCTAAAAGATGTTGGTGAGATGTTGCCACCAAGTTTAAGACAAGCATTCTCTGGTGGTGCATCAGAAACTACTGATACCCTTGCTTGCGTGTTCCAAAAAATTATGGACACTCTCTTCAGCATGGCAAAGGATATGTTCACTGCTCTGGTTGACAATTATGTCATGGCACCAATGTGTGCTGCCGAAAAGATGGTCGGTGACATGATTGGAAATATTCTTGGTGAGATTACTGGTGCTGTTAATAGTGCTGTAAGTGGCATTGCTGGTTTAGTTGGACAAGGAGCATCAATAGTCAGTTCAGCAATGTCTGTTCTTGATATGATTATAGGTCTTCTCAATTTCCTAAAATGTGATTCAACTCCAGACTGTGAGTATAAGGATGAGTGGAGTTTCTGGGATGGATCTGGTGAAGCAGCAGCTGTCTCCGAGTTCCTTGGACAAAAAATGGATGAATTGTCTCAGGCAATTCCTGGAGAACCAGGTCCAGAGTGTAATACTTCACAATTACCATGTGGACCACCAGGAATTTCTTTTGGTGGTGGAGGTGGATCAGGACTTGCTGGCAATCTAATGATGGCTGGTGGTCAAATTATGGGTGTTGACTTTAGTAGTTTTGGCAGTGGATACACTTATACACCATCAATCAGTATTACTGATTCTTGTGGTAATGGTGGTGGATCTAAAATTGAACTTATTACTCAGGATGGAAACAATCCAACCAGTCCTGCAGACACAAGTTTTAAAGAAGGAACTGATATTCAAATCGTTGGTGCTGTTGTAATTCAACCTGGATCTGGTTACTTAGATGAACCAGATGGATCTACAAACATTAGTAAACCAGAAGATTCTGTTTATAGAAATCCTGATGGTAAGTATGAAGTTAAAAAACCAGATAGTATAATCGAAATTCCATACAATCCTGATGAGGAATATGATGGTAATCATCCAAGCATTGCACTACCAGTGGATACTGAGGTAGAAGTATTTGATCCTGATGGAAATGTAATTCAAGTCATTGAAGGTCAAGGACCAACAATTCCAATCAAAATTCCAAATGGAGGAACACTTACTGTTCCAACTCCAAACAATTTAATTGAAGGTGATGCTGGTATAGCAGATTTCACTGGAACTGCACCAGTTGATCCTGAAATAAATGTTCCCTATACTAATGTAACTACTGGAATTGGTAACTGGGAAGGATTTATTGGTGAAGATGTAAGACCAGAAGATAAAGCACGTTGGGACGGTGGTAAATGGAGACTTATTAAATCACCACGTGACAAAAGACCTACATCTGGTGGAGCAAAAGCAGATATTATACTAGATGCAGTGTATATTCAAAATCCTGGATTTAATTATCAATTAGGTGATGTGATTGTTGTTGAAGGTGGTGGAGAAATTGTAGACGGTAAATATGTAGATGTAACAAGAACTGGTACTGGATCTGGTGGTTCTACTGTAGATGGAGAAGAACAAATTAATGATTCAAATCGTTTCTTTACAACTCCTAGTGGAAAAGTAAGAAAATCAGATACTGGTCTAAAATTAGTCCCAGTTTTCAATGATATTGGTCAACTTACTGAGGTTATAATTCAAGATCCTGGTTCAACCTTTAGTTCTTACCCAGACATCTATATCAAATCAACAACTGGTATTAACGCAAATATTTTACCAATCTTTAAAAAGAGAACTGATGAAGATCCCGATGAAAATGCAAGAAGTCTTTCTGGTGATAGAATTATTACAGTTGATGATTGTATTGGAAGATTAGTTATTGGTTATGTAAATGGTCAACCATATTATGGACCATACCATAAACATAATGGAAGGAAGATGGTTGGAAGATATCATAGTCCAACAAAACATGCATATATTTACGATACACCAGAAGAAAGTTTAAGAGATGCATATGCAAAGCCAACAGCAGTCGTTGGAAATGCTATTCCATCAACTCCTGTTGAAGAGGTAGAATCTCCAGATGGTGCAGTTGTAGAAGAAACGCAGACATCTACTGTGATACAATCTACACCAACTCCAACACCTGCTCCAGCACCCACTCCAACACCAACACCTGCTCCAACACCTACACCCACACCAACTCCACCACCATCTAGTGGAGGAAGTTCTGGATCTGGTGGAGGAGGCGGATACGGGTACTAAATAAAAATAAAACCATAGCATGTCAAAGTCAAATTCATTAAAGCACTTTCAAGTAAGAAAATCTAATCCTCAGGGTGAGATGTTACTTGGAACTCAATGTGCAGACGGAGTTGTAACTGGATGTGGATTTGAAGCTTTCCATCCTTTGCATTATATGCACATGGATAATGATGGGAATAGAGCAGGATGGACATCTTTCAGAAATCCTGGTGTATTCCAAGTCAAATGTGGTGACACTGTAAATGGTAGAGAACCTGGAATTGATATTCATTGCCTGAATGGTGATATAAACTTGACAGCAGACAATGGTCGTATTAGACTAGTTGCTAGGGATATTGATATCCTGGCAAATGGTGAAACGACTGGAAGAGGTCACGTTAAGATTGAGGCAAATCAAGATATCAAACTTAAATGTGATGGATCTTTTGATTTAAAAGCAGAAGCTGGATACAGGTTATACACACCACACGTAGGAAAAGTTATTGCAAACACTGAAATGAAAATAGTATCAAACTTTATTAAAGGATTATCATGTGCATCTAAAGCTCTTGCAGGTAAAACTGATCCACTAAATGTCACTGACTTCACCACACTTTCATCCTATACTGCTTAAAAAATTATGTCCTGGTCATTTGATGATTTAACTATACAACATCAACTTAATGTTGGTTTAGGTGTTGTTCCATTCTTCGGTTTGGGACCTGCACGTGTTCGTGGTGCTGCATTTATTGAGGGACCATTGAATGTTGGTACACCCTTTGCAATTAATATGGGTGCTGTCAATATTGGTCCTCTGATTAATCCAGATGCTCCAGTACCATTCATTCCTGGAGGTTTCTGTTACGGAGCACCAGCAAACCCATTCTCACTTGCAGTTATAGGTAGTTCTGGTTTTCTTGGTGATATTAATACTGCAGGTGATGTAATCGTTGGTGGTAATTTATTTGTTCAAGGTCAAGTTGTAGGAAGTTGTTTCGGACATATTCTTGCAGCAAAGAAAAACTTTGATATTCCTCACCCATCAAGAGAAGGATGGAGATTAAGGCATACATGTCCTGAGGGTCCTACTAACGATGTATACATACGTGGTAGAATTACCAACCAGAAGGAGATTAATCTTCCTGCATATTGGAAAGACTTTGTTGATGTCAGAAGCATCACAGTAAATCTAACTCCAATTGGATCTCATCAACATGTTATGGTAAAACGTATTGATGAGGATAAAATCTATCTACAATCGAATGGTGGAATGCCAATTGATTGTTTCTATCACATCTATGCTGAACGCAAAGATGGTGAAAAACTAATTGCCGAATACCCAGGTGAGTCACCAGCAGACTACCCAGGTGACAACAGTGGATATTCAATTGCTGGATATAACTACGACGTTCGATAAGGAGATTTATTATGTCAGAATTTGTACCAGGTCAAAATAGTAGTAAAAATTGTGATGCACCAGTTATTGGTGTTCCTCATCCAAGTTTCGACTATATTCTAAGATCAACTACTGGAGATAATGAGTATCCACCAGAAGCTTGTCCACCATATTTACAAGTAAATGGTAGATTTGCTGCTCTACAAGTTGATGCTGGAATTGTTGCTGGAGCTACAGTTACTGCTCCCACTTTCCAAGGTAATATCAATATTCAATCTTGGAAAGGATTTGATATTAAGCACCCTAATAAGGAAAATCATCGTCTGAGACACATCTGTCTAGAAGGACCAGAAGCAGGTGTTTATATTCGGGGAAGACTTACTGGAAACAATACAATTAAGTTGCCAGAATATTGGGATGGACTTGTAGATCCAGAGTCCATTACCGTTTCTCTTACACAGATTGGATACTCTCAAGATCTTATTGTTGAAGGTATTGAATGGGGTAAGATTGTGAAAGTGAAGTCAGGTAATGGCACTTCAATTGATTGTTACTATACCATTCAAGCATCAAGAATTGATGGTGAACCACTGATCGTGGAGTATGAGGGTGAGACCCCAGCACAGTACCCTGGCAGCAAAGACCAGTTCTCCATCTCTGGATTTGACTATTGACAAGGGTCCCTGGTCCTGCTATAATACGTGGGTAAACAAGGGAACACCATGGAAGAGTTCGTCAATTCAGTCCTCATCGATATGAGCAAGAGGCAGTTCACGTTGTTCTCTACTCAGGGTGACGAAAAAGTTGTTGAGTGTGAGACCTATGATCAATTCATGAGTGTCTTTAAAGTCGTTCGTGACAAAGTTGATGAGGAAATGATTTTCTATACCAAACCAAATGTTGCAGCATGATTGAAGAGTTTATCTCTAAATTGACAGGAAAATATAATAACCTTAAGCAAGCACAATCAAGTCCCCGAGACCACTCTCACGTTCATGTCCTTTGGACTAATCTTCGTGAAGGTGGTAGAATGACCATCAAACAATGGTATGAGCACGATGGAGAATCAAATCCTTATCGTGCTCGTTGCCACAAAGTTCTACAAAAAGATGATACAATCATTGTAGAAAACTGGGGAACAGATTGGACTCATAGTCCTGCATTTGATATGAAGTTCACTCTGATAGATACTTTCTATAAAGGTGAACTAATTTATCCAGACCCAATCATTCGTGGTACGTCTCTTAAAAGTTTCGTAGAGTTTGATGGGTACACCTATCGTAGTATGGATCAGGGATGGAAGGATGGTAAACTTGAGTGGGGATCATTGAGTTATTATGAACTCCAAAAGGAAATTGGGTTTTAAATCCAAAAATCGGGCAAAAAAATTCTCCAAAAATTTTTCACGAAAAAAGTTTTCATGGAAATACAAGAAAGAATTGAAATCTTGGAAGAAGTAAAAGATCTTTTGGGTGGTAATATATCTAATTTAGAATATGATGACTTTGATATAATGCCACTAATGTCCATTATCAATCTATTGGGATTGGAATGTGGTATAGAATTGGGTACATCTATTGGGTTCTCTGTTCTTGGTTTACTTCATCATTGCCCTACAATTAAAAAATTATATACAATTGACAAATATGAACCATATGTGGATACAATGCCACCTTATATCGAAGTAACGTCAGAAGAATCTCGACTTTTTAAAAAATGTGCAGAAAAATTATTAAAATCGACATATGATCATGTAAAAGATAGAGTCGAAATAGTTTATGGAGATACTTTAGAAGTTGCAAAAGATTTTGAGGATGAGAAATATGATTTTATCTTTATGGATTCCCATCTATCACCAGAACAATTAAAATCTGAATTACCACTATGGTATCCAAAAATTAGAAAAGGAGGTATCATTTCTATTCATGATACAAAGGAAAAAGAAGTACTTGATGTGGTTATGGAATTTGTAAAAGAAAATAATATTACATCACATATAGGATATTTTAACAATACATCTCTTTGGGTAAAATGAGACCAGAAACACGTAAATCAATGGAGATGCTGTTCTCCGCAAAATGGAACTTGCCAAAAGCAGCAAAACATGCTAACCTTACCAATAAGGAGATGAAAATAACCTTCAACGAATATTGTGCTTTTCATCCACCAACTTGGCAATTAGATGACACTACTGAATTACTATCAAATCCCATCACAAATTCCTAAAATTATTTGTGATGAAATCATTAAAGAATATCGAAATGATTTAACTGATGCCACTGTTGGAACTACTTGGGAAGGTAAAGTAGATCTAGAAAAAAGACAATCCAAGGTAAATTGGATTAACAATGACAATTGGATTGCTGGAATGATGTCTCATTTTGTACTAAGTGCAAATAAACATTATTTCAATTTTGATATTGATGGATATCGAAAAGAAATTCAGTTTACTCAATATACTGAGGGTGATTTTTACACTTGGCACATAGACACAGGCACTAAACTTTTAGAAGCAGATTATACTAGAAAACTAAGTGTTGTAATGTGTTTATCATCAAAAGATGACTATGAAGGTGGTAAATTTGAGTTATTTTATCCAGGAACTCCATTCAAAGAATCTTTTAAACTTGATTATGGTGATGTATTAATATTTCCATCAATACTTCAGCATAGAGTTACAAAGATAAAATCTGGAGAAAGATTTTCTTTAGTTGGTTGGATGGGAGGACCACCTTTCAAATAACACATGGGACTGTCGCCTAATGGTGAAGGCCCTCTGCTTATAACGGAGTGATCCGAGTTCAATTCTCGGCAGTCCTACTTTGCGAGTATGGCGGAATCGGTAGACGCACCAGACTTAAAATCTGTTGACCATTACGGTCGTGGGAGTTCAAGTCTCCCTACTCGCACTATAATTATATTCCTAAATAGACCTATAGGAATTTAACGCTTAATAAGATGGGTCTTAGTCGTCTGGATAATTTTCTAAAGAGCACCAAGGGTGAGATTCTTTATGTAGATCCCTCAAGTCTCGATTCTACGGACAGTATCGAGAATAAAGGTAACTCTTTAGCAAGACCGTTTAAAACAATTCAAAGAGCACTGCTAGAGGCAGCTCGTTTCTCCTATCAAGCAGGAGAAAATAACGATAGATTTGGTAGGACCACCATTCTACTCTATCCTGGTGAGCACGTCGTAGATAATAGACCAGGATGGATACCAATTCATGATCAAGTGGCAAACACGTACAGACTTAGGTCTGGTACAACTTCTGATGACTTCCCACCACTTGATGTCAACAGTAATTTTGACCTAGACAGTCCTAATAACGCACTATACAAACTTAATAGTATTCATGGTGGTGTTATCATTCCTAGAGGTACATCACTTGTAGGTCTTGACCTTAGAAAGACCAAGATTATTCCTAAGTATGTTCCTAATCCAGAAAACGACCAAATTGAAAGATCTGCTATCTTCCGTGTAACTGGTGCTTGTTACATGTGGCAGTTCTCCATCTTTGATGGTGATCAAACTGGAACTGTATATAAAGACTATACAACTAATGCATTTGTTCCTAACTTCTCACACCATAAACTAACAGTATTTGAATATGCTGATGGTGTAAATCCAGTATCTATTGATGATGATTTCTTAACATATAATGATACAAATACCGATCTTGAGATGTATTATCAAAAGGTTGGTTTTGCATATGGTAAACCATCTGGAAGAGAAGTTTCTCCAGATTATCCTTCTGATACTCTAGATATCGAACCAAAGGTTGATGAATATCGTATTGTTGGTTCTACTGGTGCTGAAGTAGGAATCACTAGTATTAAAGCAGGTGATGGATTAATTTCTTCAACAGAAATTACAGTTACATTAGAGAATGAAGTACCTGGATTGGATGTAAATACCCCAATTCGTATTGAAGGTATTGCCGATGCAGGATATGATGGTCAGTTTGCTGTATTTGAAGTTCTTTCAACTACAGAAATTAAGTATCAAGTATCCGTTCCACCAGATAATCCACTACCAGCATCAACTTCTGGTGCAACACTGAATATCTCTGTCGATACTGTTACCTCTGCATCACCATATATCTTTAACATCTCTCTGAGATCTGTTTTTGGTATGTGTGGTCTCCATGCTGATGGTAACAAGGCAACTGGATTCAAGTCCATGGTTCTTGCACAATATACTGGTATTGGTCTACAAAAAGATGATAATGCTTTTGTAAAGTATAATACAACCACTGGATTATATGAGGGAACTCTTGCTGCAGGTAACGAGAACATTCACACAGATTCTCAAGCAAGATTTAAACCATCATATGAAAACTTCCACATCAAGTGTAGTAATAATTCACTACTACAGATCGTTTCGGTCTTCGCAATTGGTTTCAACCATCACTTCTTATTAGAGTCTGGTGGTGATGCTTCTATTACTAACTCAAACTCCAACTTTGGTGCAAGAGCTCTTGTTTCTAGAGGTTTCAGACCTGATGCTTTCCCAAGAGATGACATTGGTTATATTTCTCATGTAATTTCACCAAAAGAAATTGAAACTGTTGATGCGGGTATTGAATTTATAGGTATTGATGTAGGTGTTACTACTTCTGTAGGTATTGCAACAACTAGTAAACTCTTCTTATATGAAGAGAATAACTTCGATGTTCCACCAGCAACAGTCATTGATGGATATCGTATTGGTTCTAACAAAAATGAAGCACTAAAAGTTCTTCTTGCAGAAGGAAACGAAATTACAACTTATCACTCTAAAGTTGTAATGCCTAATACTGAAGGTACTGAAAGTGAAAAGATATCAGAAAAAATTCATAAAGTCAAACAAACTGCTGGTGTAAATGTTATTGTATCAAATACACTCACTCTACAGGAAAATCATACTTTCCTAAATGGTGAAACAATTAGAGTTATTAGTGAAAATGGTGGATTACCTGATGGTATTGAAGAAGAGAGAGTATATTATGCAATTACCACAGCAATTGCACCTAATCCAGCACTTACTTCAAAGCAAATTAAACTTGCTGCAACTCTAAATGATGCTAACAATGATATTCCTATCAATCTGAACAACACTGGTGGTATTCTCAGTATTGTAAGTAGAGTATCTGATAAATCTGCTGGAGATCTTGGACACCCAGTTCAATGGGATGCGACACAAAGTCAATGGTATATTAATGTATCTACTGGTAGCACTGCAGCAAGCATTTATAAGCAACTTTATGATAGAGGTGTTGCAGAACTAGGTGAAACAACACCAAGAACATTTGTACTCAGAAAACCAACTGACAGAAATGTTGAGGGAAGTATCTATAAGATGCGTTATGTCCTACCAAAGGATTCTCCAACATTAGGTAGACCTCCTGTTGATGGATTTATCATCCAAGAATCAAATAATATTGATGGTATTACTGATGCTGAAGTTGAGAAGTATCTGAGTTTTGATAGTCAGACATTATCAAACTCAACTGAGTTTAGAAACTTCAAGTTTATTGCTGATGGTTCGTGGTCATCTTTAGATAATAAAGCAACTATCAGAACAGAACTCCCTCACAATTTAACTACAGGTTCTCAAGTAGAAATCACTAATGTCATCAGTGGTTTCAATACTACAGGAAAAGCAAATCTGGGATTTAATGGTACATTTGATGTAACTGATGTTGTAAGTAGAAAAGAATTTAAAATTAGTATTGTAACAAACCCTGGCGACTTTACGAGTGACACTTCTGTTCGTAATCAAAGTCTTCCAAAACTAAAGAAGAAAAAGCACGAAGGAACTTTCGTCGTATACAAGTCTGATGAAATCCAAAGATATGTAAGAAATGAGCAAGATGGTGTATATCATCTAACTGTTATTAATTCATCAAATACACCAAACGTTGCTCCATTTACTGGTGTAAAACTATTACAACCTCTTGATAATCTATATCCAGAGTATGACAGAGATAATCCAAACTCTGATCCATATGCTGCTAGGTCTTTTGCTGTTGCAGATCCAATTGGTAAGGTTGTTGTTAATGATCCAGAGAAGAGTATTACAAAAGAGACAGTAATTTCTGCTCTGGAAAATTATGGTGTTGGTGTTGGTGTCACTGATATTCTTTCTGAGGACCCAATTGATGGATATAGACATACAATTTTCACATCTCAAGACCATGGACTGAACAGAATTGTTGAAGTTGAAGTTGAAGATCCAGGAACAAACTATGGAACTGGTATTGGTATTACTGAAAACCTTTATAATGCAAGACTAGTTGGATTTGCTGGATCAATTACAGGTGAAAATGCAACAGCAAGAGTCCAAGTATCATCTGCAGGTACACTTGCTAGTGTTCAAATTATTGATGGTGGTTCTGCATATGGTGTTGGTAATACCATGCAAGTTGTTGGTATTGCTACAACATCTGGTCATACTACGGGCACTGTAAGAGTAACTAAAGTTTATAGTAACATTGGTGACTCATTTACATTAGAAAGAATTACTGAGTTATATCATGGTTATAATACAACATATGAAATCAATACTATTGATGTTGGTGAAACTAAAAGTTTTGATGTAATATCGGCAACTGCAGTTGGCATTGGATCTACCATTAGTGGAATTGGTGAAGATAATGCATCAGATGCATTTGGATATGTAAATGGACCATCATTTAACATTACCGCATCTGATTTTACTCCAGCAACAGGTATTGCTACATTCACCACAGGTATTAATCCACATGGATTACAAGTTAATGACAAGATTGTTATTGGTGGTAATACGGGAGATAGTGAGCACTTTAATGGTTCATTCTTGATTCAAAGAGTTGATTCACTTACCGATCTCGTTGTTAATGTTGGAGTTTCTACATTAGCAACTATTAGTGCTGCTGGATCTCCTAGAATATATCCAACCACTTTGGGTGCTAAAGGTGGAGAAATCACAGTTGGTAATGAAAGTTTCAGCAGCAGACTTTCAATTCCATATGGAAATCTTTATGGATCTCTTGCACTTGCAATGACTAAACTTGACACTAACATGAATGTCACTGATTTGGATGATCTAGATCTAGAAATTGGTGATTATATTTTAGTTGATAATGAAATCATGAGAGTTAAGCAAACTGTAACTGGTAATCCAGTTAAGGTTTATAGAGGTCTCTTAGGAACACAAGCAGAAGCACACGTCAACGGATCAGCATTGAGAAGAATTAATGCGAAACCAATTGAGTTTAGAAGGCACTCTATTATTCGTGCTTCTGGTCATACGTTTGAATATCTTGGTTATGGTCCTGGTAACTACTCTACTGCATTCCCAGATCGTCATGATCGTCAACTAAGTGCAGCAGAAGAAGTTCTATCTCAGTCATTTACTGAAGAAGGTGGATTTGTTGTTTACACTGGTATGAACAGTGATGGTGATTTCTATATCTCTAATAAGAGAGTTATTACCACTGCAGGTGACGAAGAAACATTCTCTACACCACGTCCAAGATTTAGAGGTGAAACCAAAGAAATTCCTGACACCAAACTTGGATTTAATGTCATCAAGGCATCTGAAGTTAATGTTTCCGATGCTGTGAGAGTTGATGGTGGTGAAGACAAGACAACTATTTCACAGTTTGACGGACCACTTCTAGTCAACAACAAACTCACTGTTACTTCAAACAAAGGACTAGAATCACCAAGTCTATTCCTACAGGGTGATGAAACAGTTTCTAGAAAGTATACTGTAGGTGTTACTCAACCAGCATCTTCTGTTGAACTTGTTGGTGAGGGTGCAGGAAACCCAGGTGATATTATCTTTAACGGCAACCCATTCAAAGGTCAAAATGCTGGTTGGTGTTATACAACTGACAATGATTGGTATCCTTGGGGTGCTATCTCCAACAAGACAGATGTATTTGAGATTGGTGGATACTTCATCGGTACATTTACGGGTGATGGATCTGGTCTCTATGACGTGTCTGATATCTGGGCAATTGATGCAACAGGTATTCACACCACTCGTAATGTAGGTTTTGGTTCTACAAATAGTTCCAAAGCAGACGTTTCCATGTATGTTGAAGGAAACGCAGAAATTAGAGGCACCATGAAGGTGTTTGAAATCATTGAAAACACTACTCTAGATAATACTACAGTCATCGGTATTGGTACTACAGTTATTCATGCTGATCTAGATAAATCTTCTATCTACTATTACACACAAGATGCTGGTGCTAACTGGGCAGTGAACATGAGAGCACGTGCAGGACTTGCATTAACGGACTTCTTAGAAGTCAGTGAATCTATCACTGTTGCTATAACCACAAAACAAGGTCCAACACCATATTATAATAATCAAGTCTATATTGATGATATATTAATGTCTCCAAGATACTATGGTTCATTGGCTATAAATACTGGAAATGCGAACAGTATAGATCTATATACTTATGTGTTGGTCAGAAAGAACAGTACTGGCAATCCAGTAGATGACTTTGACGTTCTATACTCACAATCTCAATATCAGTAATAGTTTCGGAGGTTTTGATACATGCCTTTAATTGGTGCTCAGGGTCCTGGATCTAATATATCATGGAGAGGTAATCTGGATGAATATCCAGACGCATTTAGTTTTGTAGAAGTTACAGAAGTATTTCCTGGAACAGCTACAACATGTGCTCCAGTAACTATTACTGGAATTAACTATAAAGCATTAGTTACCGCAGAACTGCAGCAACCTGCAAGTGCAATTGCTGCAGGAATTGCTGCTTCTATTAGAGTTACTCCATATATTGAAGAAACTGACTCATATGGACCACCAGGTGATTTTTTACCTGGTAATGATCCTAATAATATTGTTCTTGTCCGTAACAAGGATAAGATTGAACTTGAAGTACTTACTCAAGCACCTGGTGTTGTCGGTGCAGCTGCATTTAATGCAACATATTCAGTAGATGTTAATATTGGTAAAAGAGGACCAGAAGGTTGGTTTGCTAGAACAAGACTATTGGATGACGATCCAGATCCATTTGATTTCACCGACTTAAATAATCTAGAAATTAATACATTAACTAACAGTGATGTTGTTACTGTAACTGGTATTGATGATACAATTGGTGTTGATATTAACGTTGTAGGTACTGGTGAATTACGCATCAATGGTGGTTCATGGTCATCCACTGGAAAGATATTTGATGGAGATACTTTACAAGTAAGAAATACAACTTCTAATTTTTATCAAACTTCAGTAACAACTACCGTTCTGCTTGGTATTTTTACAGCAGATTTTGTCATTACAACAAGATCTGCGGATATTACAATTAGTGCTGTTGGGTTTGAATTTACTGATCTTATTAACGTAGAACCCAATTCAATTCATGAAAGCAATACAGTTACTATTAGTGGTGCTGATGATAACCTAAATGGAAATAACCCACTAAATTTGGAATTTAGTGGTAACGGTGAATATCAAATTATTAGAAATGGAACAACAGTAGTACAATATACAGATGTATCACCATCCACATGTAATAATGGTGATGTAATTCAATTAAAGCAAACAGCATCTGGTAATTATAGCGCACAGACTGATGCTACACTGACTGTTTCAAATCAAACGGATACATTTTCCGTAACAACTAGACCAAGACCAATTGATACAATTCCAAATGCGTTTACATTTACAGACCAAACAAACGTATTAAGAAATGAATTAATTTACAGTAACACAATTACCTTAGCAGGTATGACTGGTTTTGGTGATGAAGGCACTGCAAGTATCACTGGATCTAGTGGATCAAATGCAAAGTATCAAGTTACAAGAAATGGAACGATAGTAAGAAGTTGGACTAGTGGAACATTTGGAGTTCAACTTGGTGATGAAATTCAATTGAGATTATTATCTCAAACAACATCTCAAGGAACTGCAAGTGCCACTTTCACTGTTGCTGGTACAAATACATTTACAGTTATCAGTGGAGTTAATGGATCTACATCAGATACTTGGAATGTAACATCAAAATCAAGAGATTGTGGAATTAGTTCATTCAATTTACCAAATATATCACAAGGATCATCATCATTAAATCCTGGTGATCAGGCAAAAGTAGAATTTACAGTCGGTGGATCTTTTGAATTTGACTGTAACATCACCGCATCTACATCAAATTCTAACTCATTCCTCAAGAAAAAAGGAACTAGTCAGCAAGGATCGTCACTAAGTGATGTAAAAGTTGGAGATGTCATTGAAGTTTACATGACAACTCCGTATTTCTGTCAAACAAGATCTACGACAGTATCTCTGTCTGCAGCATTTACAACATCAGGATCTTCAAAGTCTGCTAATTGGACAATCTCACCAAAAGCACCACCAAAACCAATATTAAATCTAAGTGCTGATGAATCCAATCCACCATTTATCTTTCCCACTGGTGGAGATACAACGATCAGATATGAATATACTCATGTTACACAAAGTTCAGTAACTGCTACTGGTCCTGGTGGATTTGGAAATTTATCATCTATTTCCGTTACAACTCTTGGTGATCAAACAAAGACTGGTAGCAGAGCTGTAAGTAATTTAGCAAGTGGTCAAAGTACATTTGAATTAACTGTATCTAATTGTACTGGAAGTACAACAGAATCAATTAATGTTATTACTGGAACTCCACCAGCACCAACACTATTCTTCTGTGTAAATAAAGATCCTGCCACAGCTAACTGCTCAAGTACTTTCAATATTAAGAGAAATAATAGTGCAAAATTGCATTGGGCTACAAATAATGCAGTTAAAGTTCAGGCAATAAAAGGAACTGGATTTAATACTAATGATAAACAAAAGGGGAATGATACTGTAACACCTGCATTTGATGGTGAAGTTTATACTGCAAAAGCAATTGGTGCTGGATCAAATCCACAAACAGTTTCCAAATCTATTACATTTAAGTTTAAACCATCAGTAACTATTTCTGCTTCACCAACAAATGTTATCACTGGTAATGATGTAACTATTACTTGGAGTTCTGTTGATGCTGATAAAGTAACATCTAGTAGTGGACCAAGTTTTAATAATATTTCCTCATTAAGTGGCAGCAAATCAATTAATATGGGTTCTAGTGGTACTTATACTTGGTCAATTACTGTTAAAGATAATGGTACGGGTTTAACTGATACGGATAGTGTAACTGTTGTAGTAACTGATGATACGACTGTTGACAGTTATAAGATGAATCCAGAGACAAAAACTAATGTGGCTCGTGGATCAGAACAACAATCTCAACCAAAATTTAATTCTTCCCCCACAAATGAAGTTCATGGACTATCTCCTGGAGTTACTGTAACTGCAACTGTCAGTAGTGGTGGTGCTACATTCCTCAATGGAAAAACATCAAAACCTGTAAAGAATGGTACTTCTTGCAATGATCTAAGAATTAAGATGAATGCATCTAATTCTTTCAATCAAGAAAAAACAGCCACAATGAATATTGGTGGTGTTAAAGCAACATTTAAAGTAAAAACTGAAGATTGTGTTGTTCAAAATGGCACATATGGTCTTGCTGGTTGTACTTTAAAAACTAGAAAATTTACTTCTTCTAATGGTCAGGGTAATGGTAGAATGGGAGTGATTGGTGTTAGTGGTTGTTCTGGAACCACTGGTGGAAATAGAGAAAAAGTCACCACTGGTACTATTGATAGATTTGCTAACAGCAGAGAACAAAATAGCACCTTTACTTTACCAGCTGGAACTAGTGCAGTAGAAGCAAAAGGAATTGCTGGTGGTGGTGGAGGTGGTAAAAATGACACAAAAGACCTTGGTTCTGGTGGTGGAGGAGGTGGTGGTGCCTTCAAAATTGAATGGAACAATGCAGAAGGTGGTGATGTAATTAAATTCTTTGCTGGATTCGGTGGAAAAGGAAAATCAGGTTCTCAAGGTTGGAGAAATCAGGAAGAAGTCTATCCTGGAGGAATGGGACAAGATTCTTGGGTTGAAATTAAAGGAAAAAATGTCTCCCAAAGAATAAGAGCTGAAGGTGGTGAAGCTGGTGATGAAAAAGATGGTGGTGAAGGTGGAAGAGGAGCAGGCGCTCTACCTGGACAACCTGGTTCATGGTTTGGTGGAAATGGTGCAAGTGGTACGGCACGACGAGGTGATGAAGGTGGTCATGGTGGAGGTGCTGGTAGAATATATGCTAGCGAACCAGAAAATAGTGCAAATGAATGTGAACAAGGTGTAGCTGATCCTGGATCAAAACCATGTGACCAAGGTGGACCTGGAAGAGGATCAACTTTCAGTGGATCATGTAGTGGAAGCAACAGACAGGAAAAAGGAACAGAAGAAGGAGCTAGAGGAAACCAATGGGGTGGTGGTGGCTCTGGTGGTGGATGTGGTAATGGTGGAGGTGATGGTGGTGCTGGTGCCGTTGCGATTAAATATACCATCAGTTATACTAAGTATAATAAAACTGATGTAATGAAAAGAATTAATAAGGCATACTGGGATGAAAGAAACTTCCCTGCAAGAGGTGAAGATATCTCAAAATGGTATAACAAATTCAAAGATGAACCACAAAATTATGCTACTTTAGGTGATCTTTATAATAAAGTTAGAAGTTCTATTCGTGGAACTAAAGCAAGTAATCCAAAGGATAACTGTGGAGGTACATATCCTAAGTGGACATAAATAGAACTAGTAAAAAATCGGGGGGATAGTGAACCCCAGGAGTATCAATGGGAATTAACAAGAATTTTGTCGTTCGCAACGGTCTTGAAGTTGCGAATACCTTGTTATATGCTAATGATGAAACTAATCGTGTTGGTATTAACTCAGGAACACCTGAGTTTGAATTAGATGTTATTGGTGATGCTTCTATTGATGGTGGATTGTTTTCACCAGTATCAAGTGGTGGAACTAGTGGTGTAAGTGGTCAATATTTACAATCAACTGGAGATAAGTGGAGATGGGAATCATTTCCTATCGCTAGACAAGCAGAAAGAATTACACTTACTGCAGGGCAAACAAGAGTTCCTGCTACAGGAACTTTTGGTACTTTCGTACTTACAGAACCTGCACTGACCAGTGTATTCCTTGATGGTGTAAAACTCACCGAAGGTGATTATGTCATCAATGCAGGTGGTGGATCAATCTTACTATTTGCTGCTGCATTTGGTGGAGAAGAGATTGAGATTATTGCTCATGGTGCTGCTGGTGTAGGAGCAGGAAATACTGGTATCCTTGGTGTTTCTGTTAGAAAGGCAGGTATTGATAGTGGAACTGCTGGCAGAATTCAAATCCTCGACTTCGTTGGTCTAGGTGTTACTCTAGATGGAACAGCAGGTCTAGTTACGGCATATATCGACTCTGGTGGTCTAACAGATGTTCTTTCTGACCCATCACCACAACTTGGTGGATACTTAGATCTAAACAATAGAGGTATTGCTGGTGTAGGTGTCATTACTGCAACAGAATTCCATGGTGATGGTTCTAATGTTACTGGTATTTCTACTCTCAACATTGTAGATTATGGTGTTGGATTGGGTGGTGGAGCAAACGTTGCAGGATTATTTGGTAAAGTAAATAATGATTCTGCTGTTGGTATTTTCACCGATAGTGCTGCTGTTGGTCTTGGCACAACAAACCCACGATTCCAAACAGAAATTGGTCATGTAGGTGCTGCTGGAACACAACTATGGGTTAATGGTGATGCAAGAATTACTGGTATTCTAACTGTTGGTTCATCTAGTATTGCAATTGATGGTATCAATGATGAGATCAGAATTGGTGCTGGTTTCACACTATCTGCAGATACTCTTGCACAGACTGCAAACCTACAACTTACTGGTATTGTTACTGCAACAGGATTTGATGGTGACTTAGTTGGTCAACACAAAGTCTTTACTGCAGGTGTTAATGATAATAATGAATATGATATTGCACTATTCTTAGATCCAACTCAAGGTGGTCATGCATTTAATAGGTTTGATCTAGGTGGACAACTAAGGTATAATCCAGCTACTGGTCAACTCTCTAATGCTGGTGTTACTAGTACACGTGGATTACAATCAACTGGTATTTCTACATTTACAGAAACTGTAACTTTCCAAAGAAATATTCAACTTGGAAATAATGACCAAGCAATCTTTGGTGCAGGTAATGACCTAAGAATTTACTTTGATGGTACAAATAGTTACATTGAAGATCAAGGAACTGGTGGTCTCATACTTAATGCAAATCCATCTGTCACGATTGGACAGTATGGAGCTGCTAGAGAGATGGCATCCTTCAGAGTGGGTGCTGGTGTAAGTCTCTTCTATAACAACTCTAAGAAGTTTGAAACTACTGATAGAGGTATTGATGTAACTGGCAAAGTAACTGCAGATGACGACATACAATCAGTTAGTGGTAATCAGACAGCAACAATAACAGGTAGTGATGATACCAAAAATGATCCAGAATTAATTCTGTACACAGATAATACATCTCAATTTAGAGGTTCAAGAGTTGAACTTCTAAACTCTTCAAATGGAACTCAGTTAGCACATTTAAATGATAGACCAAGTGTTGGTGGTGGACAATATTTTGCCATAGAAAAAACTGATAATGCTGGTGTTTTCCAGCAACAGATGGCAATCTACTCTTATCTAAATGATGAGTGGGTGTTCAAAACTGGTTCTGCGGAAGTTGAAAGTCTCACTATCAATAATGGTCAGGTTGGTATTGGAACAACAGTTATTACTGATACTCTAACAGTTGATGGTAATATAAGAGCTACTGGAATTAGTTCTGCATTATCATTCTCTGGATCAGGTATTGGTCTAACTGGAATGGTTGATGTTGCAGATGGAACCTATGGTGGTTCTACTGTATCACCACAGATTACTGTTGCTGATGGAAGAATTACTGGTATTACTGCAACTCTCATCTCTGGAGGAGGTGGAGGTGGTGGTGGCACCGAAGTCATCATTGAAGATAATGACAGTGTTGTAGGTACTGCAGGAACAATTAACTTTGGTTCTGGTCTTTCTGTATCTTCTGCAACTCTTGGTGTTGTTACTGTTACTGCTGCATCTGCAGAGGTTATCAATGACACCACACCACAACTTGGTGGTAACTTAGATCTCAATAACAGAACCATTAATGGAACTGGTAACATCAATGTAAATGGAAGTTTCCGTTTCAGTGGCATTACAACATTTACAAGTGATGTCCAAGTTCATAATGGACGAGTTGAAGCTAACCGTCTTGTAGTTTGGAACGATAATCTTAACGATGAAGCATGGAGATTTTTCCATGGTAATGCTGTTGTTGATGCTGGTAATGGTAATGCTCCTATCGGAAATGGATTGTTTATCTCACCACAAGAGATAGCAGATCCTCAGGATGGAATTTATTTCCAGACAGCAGATTCATCTGGAGTAGCTAAAAGAACTCTTGTACTTAAGGATGATAAAGTTGGTATTGGAACCACAAATGCAACAGAAAAACTGACAGTTGATGGAAACATTACTGCATCTGGTTTTGTTACTGCAACAACATACTATGGTGATGGATCAAATCTAACTGGTATTGTTGCTGGTGGTGGAAGTGGAACTGGATACTTTGATAATAACCAATCTAATCCTGGTATACATACAACAGCATCTTATGTTGGTCTCGGAACCACCAATCCAAGAACACCTCTACAAGTTGAAGATGTTTATGGTGTTAAAACTGATTTTGGATCATTCTCAGCATCTGCTGGTGTTACCACAACAGGTGATGCTTCTTGGGTAATTGCAACCGACGACTTTAAGACTGCAGAATATACGTTGTATTTCAAATATAATGATAGCATTCAGTCACAAAAAGTTCTTGTGATGAATGATGGAACTACAGCATATGCTCAAGAATATGCGATCATGTATAACAATGATCTATTAGTTTCTGTTGGTGCATCTATCACATCTGGGACTTGTGAATTATTATGGACTCCACAGACAGGAGTCAGTGGTGTTGTTACATATAGAGTAGTAAGGGAGACAATGCTATGATTAGTACCAGCTTTCAAGATACTCCTGGTTTCCAGGAGTATAAAGATTCGCTGCCTAAAGAACCAACAGATCCTAATGCAAAAAAAGAATATAATGTTGGTTGCTATACTCCCGATGATTGGATTCATATTCATGAAGTATTGATGCAGGATGGCACTCTGGAGGATAACATTCCGTCAGATAGTGTTGAGTGTATCAATGATTATAAGCATAGTCCACTTAGAGGAAGATATCTTTTAACTGATGAAGAAGTAGCACAACTTCGTAATCATGATCGGGTCGAATATGTAAATATTAATACTGCGAAATATCCTGGAACATATAAAGTAGATCCTGCACATCTTCAAGATTTTGAAAAAGAATTTAGATATGATAGTACAGTAAAATGTGTTAAAGATAATGCTGGTTATGGATTTAGTAATTATGGACTGATAACTTCTGGAACTCCAGATTCTACACTAAAAAATAGGGCTAGTTGGAACATCCTCAGACATCAGGAACAAAGAGATCCATGGGTAAATGATAATGATGCTCTAATTGAAGATAGACTTCAACAATATGGAACTGGAAAAGACGTTGATGCAATTGTATGTGATGTTGAAATGTGGTTCGGTCACATAGAATTTCAAAATAATCTAGGTGGTCCTTCAAATTATATTGGTGGTAATGTTTTACCTGGAAATGGAACTTGTGATGTATTAGATTTAGTATTAGATAGTCCTTATTATTTGGATAGAGATTTCTTTAATGCAAATCCTTCCAAGTTAGAAACACGTTGGGATGGAACTATAGTTCCAACAGATACAGCAGCACAAGAGTGGTGGGAAAACAATAGTCTCACATATCGTTCTGCAAAGTTTGTAAGCACTGACTTTGGTGGAAATGCCACTGGCAATAATGACTTTGGAACTATTGCAATAAACTCTTTCTATACTAGATCCCGTATGAATGGTAGCAATACCGCATATCATACTTATAGTGGTGATCATGGAACTCCTTGTGCATCACAGGTATACGGTAGACAATATGGTTGGGCATATAATGCAAATAAATGGTTTATAAACTTTTATGGAACCAATGATAATGGACTTGAGGCTGGGTTTGATCTGATTAAAATTTTCCATCAAATCAAACCAATCAATGTGATGCGTGGTGATAAAGATCCAACCATAACTAGCAATAGTTTTGGATATAGATTTACTCCATTAAATACTGGATATTATTACTATCGTCAAGGTGATGATGGAACTGGTGGAGTCTCTTACAGTGTTACTGACTGGACTGCTGGTACTCAACCAGAATTCATGACGAATATGGCACAAACTGCCATTCGTCAAGAACTTTTACCAAGTTCAATGTTGACTGCTGGTAATGAAATGATTGATGCTGGTGTTATATTTGTATGTTCTTCAGGAAATACTAACCAAAAACTCGTAAAAGCAGATCATCCAGATTATGATAATTATTATTCTTCTTCTAATGGAACTGCTTTAACTTCTTCTACTTCTGGTTCTGGTGATCTTACATATTATAGAACAATCAATCGTCAAGGATTTCCTGGACAAATTGGTTCTTCTGGTTCAGGAAGTGACAGGATTTATAAAACAATTTGTATTGGTGCCCTTGATGATGATCCATATAATGGAGAAGAATGTAAAGTATCTTATAGCAACAAAGGTAATTTAGTAGATTGTTATGCAGCTGCTGATCGAACTTTAGCTGCTTCTGATGATAATGCTTCTACCAGATATAAAAGAAATGATGCATATTATACTATTGGTGGACAACAATCAGTAGAGTCTGAAGATAGAGAATTTAATGGAACTAGTTCTGCAGCACCTATTGCTTGCGGTCTCATTGCAACGAAGTTAGAATATAATCGTTCATGGACTTATGCAGATATTAAAAATTGGTTAGCAAATGATGTTGGCACAATGCCTACTGATGATTTTCATTACGGAACGGAATTGACATCAGCAACTTCAACTGATTGGAGTAATCAGAATGCAGTTCATGATCCT
>Ga0213864_10000299_pt1 | contig 22277 bp, 35 predicted proteins | sample PICome_5_FD_160078 | JGI IMG/M metagenome (GOLD analysis project Ga0213864, IMG submission 160078) | Coastal seawater microbial communities near Pivers Island, North Carolina, United States - PICO247 | ecosystem: Environmental > Aquatic > Marine > Coastal | place: USA: North Carolina... | reverse complement strand
AGAATTACTTGAAATTTCGCTTGTGGCAGTCCCCGCGAATGCACAAGCCACTATGTCAGATGTTAAATCAAATAACAAGGAGAAACAAATGACAGAACCTAACAAGAAAGAGGAGAAGGCTGCAAGCGAAAGTCGCTCCTCAGAGGCTCTAAATGAAGTCTTGAAGGAGCTGAAGAGCTTTAGAGAGGATACTCAAGCCGAGCAGAAGAATAAGGAGTTGGTCGAAGGTATTAAGTCTGAGGTCAAGTCTGTTAAGGAAGAGAATTCCGAATTGAAAAAAGAACTTAATGAACTAAAAGAAGAGATGAAAAATATGCCCCAAGATACAACTGGTTTTGCTGAAGGCGGCGAGAAGAAGTCTACTCGAATTGAAGAGCTTAAGTCTTTGCAGCAGGCTCTATCAGGTGACCGCGCTCAGTACCGTGAAAAGGCTGCAAGCTGGAGCTGGGAAGATCAAGATCCTAGAGATTGTGATGAGCGGTATGAAGGTAAAGCACTTTCTTCTATTGTAGACTCTAATGGAGGATTACTACTTGTTCCTTCTGTAAGCAAGCAGATTCTAGAGAAGAGACGACAGCTCAACCATATTCGCCAGAGAGCTACAGTTATTCCTAACGCTGCTGCTATCAATGAGCGAATCACTTTCGAACATGATGGTAACTTCCCAGGAAGGCACGAGACAGAGAGTACATCTGTAGAGAGCATTAGTGACATCCTAGGAAAGCAGCAATTTATTCCTTTCCAAAGAGCTGTTATTATCAAGATCCCTGAGCGTCTGCTTTCCGGTAGCGTCGTTGCTTTCGAGCAAATGATTGTTAACCACTACTCCCGTAGATTGGCAGAACTCGAAGAGAATGATTTCTTGAACGGAGACGGATCAGAGAAGCAAGCTGACGGACTTCTCCCTGCAATCGGAGCTGTCAGCTCTCAGAAGCTGTCTACATTCGACAGCACTGCTTCAGGCTACGCTCAGTTCGGCATCCTTGTTGATGCTAAGCAGAAGCTGGCCCCTGAGTACAAACAAGAGAGGGATCAGATTGTCTGGCTCTGCTCTAACAAGTTCATGGGCGACTTAATGAAGATGGAAGATGGAAATAACCGTCCTTACTTCCTAAACCCAAGCGCTCCTAATGGAATGCTTCCAGTTCTAGGACACGAGGCTATAGAGCTTAGCAACTTTGCAGACTATGCAGCTTCTACGGGAAGTGACGTCTGTATGCTTGCTAACTTGGCTTTCTTTGAGATCTATGACAGAAGCTCAATGAGAGTACAGAGACTTAACGAAAAGTACATCGACGAAGGTAAGATCGGTCTACGTTTGACTGTAGAATACGATGCTGGCCCTGTCGATAAGTTGGCTTTCGTTCTTGTTGAACACGTTTAATAACTAGCCCAAGGAGAATTGAATTATGGCTAAGAGAAACTTAGGGCACATGCTCAACACAGGTACTAGAGTGTTCAGTGGAGCAATTGCCGCAACTACTACAAGCTCTGAGGTTGACCTTTCCGGCAACCATGGTGCTATGATTATACATGACGTTGATGTTTGTACAGATGGAGGTTACACAATCTCTTACACATCTGCATCTGCTTCCGGCGGAACTTTTGCAGCCGATACAGATATCGAAACTCATCAAGGAAGCACAGATGAGATTACGTCATCTAATGACGACTTCTTACGAGTCGATGAGTATGTCGGTGCTAACTCTTTCCTGAAAGTTGTAGTCACTGAGTCCACTTCCGGAGTAACTGGTGTAGTCCTTACTACAGTAGTTATTCCTACTTTTCCTCGACATGGTGGATCCAGCTTAATGGACTAATGTTTAGGGTTATTCTCTCGCTCAGTATCTCAGATATTGGGCGAGGTAGTAAACCTTAAGTGAGAGAAGAAAATGGCACTGACCACACTTACTAGAATTAAGGAAACCTTAAAGATAGGTGACACCTCTGAAGATACAGAGTTGACTCATCTGTTAAATGTGGCATCCGAACAGATTAAGAATTACTGCGATACGATCCTAGAGCAAGCCACTGTGACAGATGAGAGAGTTGATGGAGATTTTCAAGAGCTGAGGCCTGCTAATTGGATTATTTCCAGCGTCACAAGTATCAAAGATGCCTACAATAGCGACAGTACAGTAGCGGCAACAAATTACACTCTTGATACTTCTTACGGAGCTATCTACATTAACGACGATGCCACTGATCTGGAATTCGATCAGCAAATATGGGGAAAAGGCAGAGGACGCTGGAAAGTGACATATGTAGCTGGGTATTCTACAGTACCAGAAGATCTACAAGGAGCCTGTGTTAGATTGGTGGCTTATTATAGAGATAGAGTCGCGCCAGGCATCTCTTCAGAAAAGATAGGAAACTATTCAGTAGCCTTCCAAACAGCTGTTTCTTCTTATGGGATCCCTGAAGATGTTGCTGCTATGTTGGAGCCTTATCGAAATCAGAGGATAATGTAATGAAAGAAGTGATTTGGGACACTAAATTTACTATCGGTGGCCATAAAGTGAAAGCCAGAGGTTATCAAATTTACATAAATAATACAGCGGAACTGATTACCACTTCTTATCATGTTTGGTATAAGAATTTTTATGTTGCGGGATCATCAATTGAATCACTGATAGAGACTACTAAAGGAGCTTTGGAGAGAATTTAATGGGAATCAATAGGATGCTAACTCACACCATTACAGTGAAGAGAGATTCGTTGACTGCTAACGGAGCAGGCGGTGCTACTCAGTCCGAGAGTACAGTATCTTCTACAGTGCGAGGCGCATTGTCTAGGATGTCAGGATCAGAGAGATCTAGGTTTGCCGGACTCTCCCAAGAAGTGTCCCACATTCTCTTCGTTCCTGCCGGAACCGACATTCAAAGAGGCGATAAAGTTACCATGGATGGAATAAGCCTAGTAGTGAAAGAAGTGGACGAGCCTGGAAGGCGTGGACATCATTTAGAGTGCTTTTGTAAGGAGTTTCAAAAGGGCGTATGAGCAGAGTTTATTTTAAAGTGCCTATCAATCCTGAAAAGAATATCCGAAACATGGAGCGATATCTGTCCTCCCGTATGGCAAAGGCAATGGCATGGTTAGAGGGTCAAGTTAAAAAACTTCTCAGTAGATCTCAACCAGTAAGGCGTTACCCTTCAGGTTACAAAAAAGGACTGGATCCCTCTCGCCCTGGAGATCCTCCGAAGCAAGTTTCTACCAGACTTAAACAAAGTGTAGCCGGCCGATTAGCTCGTAGAACTGGACGTATAGTGGGAAAATTAGGAATTTTGGCCAATAAGAAGGGCGACAGTCCTGACGGAATGACAGTAGATGAATACGCTTACCAATTAGAATTTGATCCTAAAGGAAGGCTGCACGGAAAACGTCCTTTCCTTTGGCCTACTCTTAAAAAGAATAAGAAAAAGATTATAAGGTTTTTCCAATGAACTCGGTAACTCAGGCTTTATTTGACACATTAAATGGGGACGGAACTTTAACAGCTCTGTTAGGGACTCATGATCTTGGGGCCGGGGCCGCTGCTTCTATCTTTAATGGAACGATCATTTACGAACAGCCCGAGCCAACTATATATCCCTATATCGTATTTAACCTAATCAGTAGTAATTACGATGGAGTGAAGAATGCAGACGCAAGAGAATTATCGTACGAGCTGTTAATTGCCGGGGGAGAAGCCTTAATTTATGATATGGAAACTCTCGGAACCATTGCCGAGAGAATTAGAGTTTTATTACACAAGCAAGCGCTGTCAATCTCAGGGTGGACGATGGTTATATCCATAGTGGATGGACCTATCTACTCTACATTTGATGATCAAAGCGTTGCATTATCAATGAATTACACTTGTAAAGTTTATAAAGACGTATAAAGGAGCTATATTATGGCGGATTTAACAATATCAGAACTAGACACTTCAGACAACGACGGCTTAGATGTTACTGCTGCCGCTGCCGCTGCTGCGTCTGGTGGAGATGCTTTTATCAATGATGGAAAGACTCTTCTATTAATTACGAACGAAGATTCCGGAACTCCTACAGTTACCGTGTCAGCTCAATTGAGCTCAGTTAACCTTCCTGGTATAGGATCGTTGGCTACCACAAATAAGGCTGTAACTTTGGCTGCCGGAAACACTACAAAGCAATATCATGTACTAGGCCCATTTCCTAAAGCTATCTTCAATGATGGAAATGGAAAGTGTCAGATCACCTATTCCGCAGTGACAAACCTTAAAGTATTACCTCTCAGAATGAAAGGAGTATAATCCATGGCTGAAGCAATGAATGGCGATTCAATCGCTTTTTTCGTAAATACAGGAACAGATGCTTCCCCGATTTACACAGAAGTAGGCTCTGCTAGATCCTTCACTCTGACTAGAGAGATGGACACTATAGATGCCACTCATAAGGGGAGTGCAGGAAAGAATAAAGAGTTCTTACCTGGAAGTAAGGGCGGATCGATATCTGTATCTCATCTCTTCGTGCAAAATGAGGCAGGAATAAGTCAACTTGAAGAGTCTTTCGAGAATAGAACCACTCTAAAGGTGAGATATTCTATAGCGGGTACTCAAGTAAAAGAGGCAAGCGTTTACATTACTAGATTAAGCCTAGAAGCCTCAAATGATACAGAAGCAGTTTTCAATTGTGAAGCTTTAATTAATGGAGCCGTATCAGATGTCTAAGAAAGAAGTAAAACTTGATCTTAAAGGCTCACTCGGGGAGGTCAAGCTTAGGTTTGGCCTTTCAGAAATGGAGCAGCTGAGCTTGGATCATGAGATTCATGATTTACAATCTCTAGCGACTAATCTAGCTATGAAGAAGGGAATATCCGGCATATTACTTCTAGCTCTTCGTCAAAATCATAAAGACTTGGATAAGGAAGATCTAGAGTCGGTAGATGTGGATATGGAATCTCTTCAAGAAGCTTTGATCTTAGCTTACTTAATTGCTGACTTCGGACCGAAGAAGGCTCAAGAGTTGATGAAGTCAATTAAGGATCAAGGCGAAAAAAAGAAGTAGCCTCTGTAGCGAAAGATTTCGAGGCTCTGCGTAAATGGGCTTTTGGCTGGCTAGGTTGGACGAACGTCGACTGGGCAAGGCATGAGTACTGGGAGCTGGCGTTAGCTATAGAGGGGGCACAAGAGCGCATCACATTATCGAAATCGCAAGCGTGGCAAATTGCCTATCTAAGTAAAGTAGATGGCAAGAACTTCCCTTCCCATGACAAATGGATTGGGAACAAACCAAAAGTCTCATGGAGTCAGGCCAGAAGAGATAGGGACTTTGCAATGAAAAGGTTATTTAAAGATGAAGAGCGTATTTCTAACAATTGATAATGGATGGATAAAAGGCTGCTACTCAAGCGAAAAGAATGCAGAAAGGACCGGATTAGAAGTGATATCACTAAAGTTGGATGCCCCGGCAGAGCTAAAAATTCGTTCAGAACGAAAGAAAAAGCTTGACAGATCTGAAGAAGGGGATTATAATCTCTAATAAGAGCGAAGCGTCAATAGCGTTAGCACTCTCAGCAGAGCTAAGGGAAGAGACACTACACAACAGCTGTTTAATATAATATACTATTATATATTATAGTATATAGAGAATAAGGAAAGATTGTGGCATTATCTGATAGTTTTGGAAAATTAGTAGCGGAAGTTGAGCTGAAGACTGATAAATTTCGTCAAGGAATTCGAAGAGCCTCTGATCAGGTAAAGTCATTTGCCACGAAGTCCAGATTCTCATTTGATGCTATTCAGAGGAACTGGATGCAACTTACGGCAGCTATAGCCACGACTGCTGCTTTCAGATCTGCTGTGTCCTCGATCGATGAGATAGCTAAATCTGCCAAGAGAATGGGACTTGCTGCTGAAGAGTTTCAGAAATTATCATTTGCGGCCGAACTCTCTGGAACCTCCATGGAGAATGTTCAGACGGCAATGGCACAATTCACAAGAAAGCTCTCCGAGATTGAGACAGGCTCGAAAAGAGCAAAAGATGCTATAGAGACTCTTGAAAGAGCTTCAGGCATGAAGGTTAATCAGAGAGATCGTCAAGAGGCTTTTAATCAAGTACTTACCGGACTATCTCGAATAGAAGATGAAACTTTGCGAGCCAAACTAGCATTAGAATTACTAGGAGCTAGATCAGCATCAAATCTACTACCACTATTAGCGTCCTTAGATCAGGCGCAAGAACAAGCCAGCATGTTCAACGTCACTATAAGTGAGAGCGCTCTATCAGCATTCGAGCAGTTTCAGGATGCCTTAAGCACTACAGCTAAGACAACTTTAGTTCTATTTGCAGAAGCTCTTACTCCTGTAGTCGCAGGACTCACCGCACTTCTTGGAGTAATGAATACCGTAATCAGTGGAATGTCAACACTCACAGAGAAAGTTAGAACATTTTTTGAGACAGGAAGAGGAGAAAGTCCCTTCTCTAAAGCATTCGGTGAATTTGCAGAGAAGGAAGGAATAAAAGTCAACGATCCATTCAAATCCACCACAGAGAGTATTGAGAAGGTAGGAGAAGCAGCTCAAGACACAGAACAGAAGGCAGGAACAGCTTTTGAAGCGATATCCAGTAAGGCCTCAAATATGTCGGCAAGCATAAAGTCGTCCTTCTCCTCTGCATTCTCCTCCATAGCCGGGCAAGTTAGTAAAGGAAATCCCCTACTCAATGCGCTCCTCGGACCACTATTCGGAGCATTTGGGACAGTGGTAGGAGGAAAGGTGGGAGGCTTTTTGAATACTCAATTCGGAAACACCCCTCCGGCAGGCGCTACAACTCCTAAGAAAGCTCTAGGAGGGACAGCAATGCCTAACACTAGAACTCTCGTAGGAGAAAAGGGACCGGAAGAGGTTATATTCGGATCGGTTGCCAAGGTTGTCCCAAATAATCAACTAGGCAGAGGATCAGGAGGTCATGTCATTAATCAGACTCTCAATATCATGCCCGATGTAAACGCTATAGTTCAAGGGGCTATGTTTCAGAATCTTGAAGCATTTAAGAGAATGACATACGAAGGATTTAACGAAGCTCTAGCTAAAAACCAAGTATAAAGGAAATGTAAATGCCTACAATGCCAAGCGATCCTGGATTCGATGAATTAGATTTACAACTCGATCATGTCGTAGGAATATCGATATCAGATATCACAAAGGAAGCCCAGACTGTAGATTATGGAGTAGGCCAATGGAAGGCAACAGCCGTTCTTCCTAGAATGTCTGACTCGGAAGCGAGGCCATGGAGAGGCTTTATAAATTCTTTACGAGGAAAGTTAAACTCCTTCCAAATGCCCGATCCCGATAGAGCAGCCCCATTAGGCACAGGAAATGGCACTCCTCTAGTGAATGGAGCATCTCAGACGGGCAATAGTTTAATCACGGATGGATGGGCCAATGGAGAGGTCGTATTGAAGGCTGGGGACTTATTTCAGGTAGGAAATTATTTTTATGAGATTGAATCAGACGTGACAAGCGACGGATCAGGCAATGCCACCTTAACCTTCAATCCTGCACTGAAAGCTGCTCCTTCAGATAATGATTCAATAACTGTGAATGATTGCTCAACTAAAATGAGATTGACTAGTAATGCTACAAGTGTTATAGTGAGCAATGTGGGGAATGTAAGGATCACGTTAAATTTTGAAGAGGCTATTTAATGGCGACAAGGGATCTCACTGCATCGGTCGTTACCGAAATCACATCCGACTCATTCACGCCTATCATATTCATACACACCACTTGGACTTCCGGAGACGTTTACTTCTGCTCCAGACCTTACGATGTGCAGTGGAATAGTCAGACCTGGCTCGGAGGAGGAAATATAATCTCAATCACAGATATTGAAGAGACTGCTGAGAATAAAGTAGCTGAATTTAAGATAACCTTGAACGGAATTCCGGCCGGAAACAGGGCATTAGTAGAGTCTAACTTAATCAGAGGCTCCGCGGTGAAGGTCTACATGGGATTCATGGATAGTAATAACTCGGTTATATCTGATCCTTATCTATTCGAGGGAATACTTGATTCGGCGGTGATGGTAGGATCTAGTGAGTCCTCAATGATTACATTAACAATCGAGGATGAGGACTCAGATTTTAAACGCCCAAGGCTAAGGAAATATTCAGATGTCGACCACCAAGAGGAATTCTCAGGAGACGACTTCTTTGCAGATATAGCGAATATTCCAAACAATAAGATATATTTTGGACAAGCTCCAGAATCTCCTACAGTAAAATCACGAACAAGTGATGTAACAGCTAACAGATAAGGAGCCGAATGTCAGACTGGAAGACTGAGTTAAATAGGTACGTTGAGGAATCTGAGGGAGTATTATTTAAGTACGGGAAAAGAGACTGCTTTCTATTCACAGTAAAGTGGCTAGAGACTCTATGGAGGAAAGAACTACTAGCGAGTATAACCCCTGAAGGGTATAAATCACTTAAAGATGGACAGAATCAGGCCCTCAAGCTGTTAAAGATAGACAAATCCTCCGATTTTTTGCGAGATTTATGGATAGCCCTGGCTAAACGATGGAAAATGAAGAAAGTTGATCCATCTAAAGCTCAGAATGGAGATGTCATCTTAGTTAAGTTTCGAGGAAGAACTACATCATGCATCATAAAAGACGGAAGAGGCTTGACTACTGGGAGATGCGGATTGGTCTGGATATTTCTTGATAAAGTTAAAATACTTGAAAGCTGGAGAGTAGATAAATGCCGGCAATAGCTACTGCTGCGGTAGCTGCCATTGGAACGTTTGGAGCTACCTATCTTACAACATCTGCTGCAACTGCCGCTGCATTAGGCACTACTGTATCTGCCATGGCCACTACCGCTGCTGCTACCGCATTTGTCACAACCTCGGTTGCCGGATTAGCCGCTTCGGCTTTAGCTAAAAAGCCTCCCACCCCTACTATCACCGATCCGGGACTTCTAGAGACCGTAGTAGAGTCCGATCCTCCTCTTCGAGTTATTTATGGACAGAGGAGAGTTGCTGGAGCATTGACTTGGTTTTATACAGAGGACGACGGACACACTCTCTATTGCATCTATACATTGGCAGGTCATGAGATCGAGGAGATCGGCGATGTATATCTCGGAGATGAGAAGTTGACCATAGACTCTCAGGGAAGAGTGACAGGGGTGGAAGGAAATGCAGGAAAGTATTTCGACTCTGGAGGAGACTTTTCTTATATCACGATCGAAAAGAATCTAGGATCAGACTCTCAGAACGCAAGCGCAATGCTAAGAGCAGAGATACCCAGTACTTACCCCTCAACAAGGAGAGGCAGAGGGATAGCTAATATCGTAGCAAAGTATAAGTACAAGCAGGATCTGTTCCCAAGAATCCCCACCAACATAACAGCTGTTGTAAAAGGAGCGAAGTGTTATGACCCCAGGACAGCAACTACAGTCTATACTGATAATCCCGCACTTATTTATCGCGATTATCTCACTAATGCTCGGTATGGAATGGGCAGAGCTTCTATTAAAATCAACGATACCTACATTAACACGGCTGCCAATGTTTGTGAGGAATCTGTAGCTCTTACGGGTGGAGGATCGGAAGATCGCTATACCTGTAATGGAGCATTCGACACTTCAGCCGATCCCTCTGAGGTCATGAAAGGTATCCTAGCCTGTATGGATGGATACGTTTTCAAAGCAGAAGGTAAGCACTGCGTTTTAGCTGGAGAATATCGCACTCCCACATTAACTCTTGACGAGTCACATATTGTATCTGCTGGAGGCTATCACGTCGCCAAATCTAGAAGAAGCAGTATCAACACCATCAAAGGATCATATGCCGAGCCTCTTAATCTATGGCAGTCTACAAGCTTTAATAAAGTTACCAATGCTGCCTACAAGACTCAAGATAATAACGAAGAAATCACCGAAAATATCGAATATCAATTCGTAACGTCCGCAGCTACCGCGCAAAGATTGGCAAAGATCTTTCTCAATAAGTCAAGGCAAGGCACTTTAGATATTGTCACTAATGCTCACGGACTGCAAGTACTTCCTGGAGATGTAATCAACGTAACGTACTCTCCATTAGATCTATCAAGCGATACATTTGAAGTCATATCCACCAAGGTAATGCTAGCTCAAGAGAATAAAACAGCTCTGAAGCTGAGAAAGATTGATAGCAGTGTATGGTCTTGGAGCGCAGAAGAGACTGCTGCCGTGGCGAGCGGAAATAGCGTAGGGCAAGATGTATTTAATGTAGCGGCTCCTACCAATCTCTCGCTTGACAGCTCAGAAGATCAACTATTAAAAGGACCTTCCGGAGACATCATCTCTCGAATCCTAGCATCATGGGATGCACATCCAGAAGCTTTGATCAATCCTGCCGGAGCAATTCAACTTCAAATCAAAAAGACCAGCGAGACTCTTTGGGGAAACATTACCACAATCAACGGAGACGAGACCAGTTACTTCATTACAAGCGTAGAAGATGGAACCTCATACGACGTTAGAATCAGAGGAAGGAATAATCTAGGAGCTGTTTCTGAGTGGACAACTGTAACTAGTCACGTAGTGCAGGGTAAAAGATCACCTCCCGAGAATGTTACATTCCTTCATTCAGGTCAGAATGGAAATATTGTCAACTTCTTTTGGCCCGGAGTATCAGACGTAGATTTAGCTGGATACGAATTACGATATGGTCCGATAGGGGGACTTTTCAGAGATGCTACTCCCATTCAAGATTATATCCGAGCTACAAACTTCTCTACAGTGGATATCAAGCCAGGCACTTGGAAATTCTATATTAAAGCAGCGGACACTTCCGGAAACTTCTCTAATACGGCAGCGACATCTAATCTTACAGTTGTTAACTCTAACTCATTAATATCTGAGTTGGATGACGATGATCTCACTGGCGGCACTTATGATGGGTATACCCACTATTGGACAGGGGTATTGATTCCGAAAGATCAAAAGGGAATGATGGAGTATAATGAGACGGCTAATATTGAAGATTACGAGCCATTCGCTAAGCTCTGTCCTACTCCCGTAGCAGAGAGTAAATATACCACAGAGACCCTTTCCCTATCATTTGATGATAAAGTTAGAGTATGGGGAGTCATTACCTCAGAGCTATGCAGAGGGCATACAGAGGGTGCTGTAATCAATCCAAGCTTCAAGCTGGCATATAAACTATCCACTGATCAAAGCTTCGAATCTAGAGCTTCTGAGAGCGGAATAAGCACTACTGGCACATACACTAATTGCTTTCTTCACTGGTCAGGAGTAGTAAATTACGTGAGAGAGGCCGATCCTGGAGATTATTCCACCATAGAGGACTTATTTGACTGCACCAAGAATGTACCAGCCACGGCAAGCTATGAGGCTCCTGAGATTGATTTAACAGCTGATAGGAATGTATCTTTTGGAGCTAACATTTCAGAGCTTCTCTGCACATCGAGTGGTCAGACCACGGGGATTTATTCGGTAGATTATAGACTAGATGCCGGATCTTATGACGGATTCGAAGTTTGGGGATCTCAGGCCAAGATTAATGCAAGGTATATCAAACAGAAATTCGAATGGAGGCCGGTGGAAGGTCCGAGCTACCTTAATAGCTGGGATGTTCTATTTGATCCTTACGAGAATTGGAGCATTGGAGAAGTTACAGCTCAAGATTTTAGCGGAAGAATAGAGAATGACAACACAATCGCACCAGCCTTGATTACCTCTTTAGATTTCGTAGTCGATTTAGAGGAACAAAAAGAAAGAGTTCTAAATCAATCTGTATCAGCGTCCGGAACCACAGTCACTTTTAGCGATAGATTCCATAATCCACCATTGATAACCGGATCGATCAATACAGATAATTCATATAAGATTGCCTTTTACGATAATAATGACGGGCAAACATTTAAAGTTAAAGTTTACAATGACGCATCCACAGCTGTAGCATCGACTATAGCGTGGCGAGCAGTAGGAGCATAAAATGGTCGCAACAAATCCAACTCAAAAAATCCCTTTAGGGGGAAATAACAAGAATGACGTATCTACCTATATAGCTAGGCTAGATGAAGCAAGTATTACACCTGGAGTACCCTTCGTTCATAACTTAGGATTCTCTTACAGCGGAGGAACTTTCACCGTAGCAGGAGCAGACGGAACAGCTTTATCGGCATCCTCAGTAACAGATGGGAACCCAGCGATTGTAGGATTCATTGACAAGAGCAATCTAGGGCAATTGAAGTGGGCAACTATGTCATCGAACGCTACCTTTATAGATGATACAGGGTCTTCCAATATTGTAGGAAACTTATTCGGAACAAAGGCATCAACAGCTGTTTCGGATGATACGACGTTCTACTTATATGCCGTGGCTAAGGACGATTACTCGGATTTCGTGGTAGGTATCTCTCGGATTCCCAATTTAACTCAAAGCCCTGCATCGGCGAATATTGGAACAACTTCTAGTGCGGATGCAGATTCCCTCGGCTCTATGATGATTCTAGGTGCGCCGACAGTAACCGACTACGATAATAACCCTGTTGTCCCGCTAGGAAGCTTCAGAATGCAGAAGTCGGCAAGCGATGATTGGACGGTACAGGCACTAGATCAGACTAAAGATGGAATGTCGATCCGATCTATTAAGAATAATCAAGAGTGGGAACATTTAATGACAGTCGAGGCAAGTTCTTCCTCGTCCATTGAGTTCCTACTAGACGACCAATACACCCGCTACAAAGCTGTTTTAGTTAATATACTTCCAGCTACAGACAACGTGGAGCTTCACTGGAGAGTCTCTTCAGATGGAGGAAGTACGTATGACAGCGGAGCTACAAACTATCAAAGAGCAGGATTACAGGCAACAGAGGACGAGGGCCTAGTCAACTATAGCGATGCGACCATCGATGAAATGCGTATAGGAGACGGGATAGGAAATGCTGCCAATAGTGAGGGAGGATATGGGGAGTTTAAGTTTTACGATTTTAACAACGCTACCGAGAAGCCTTGCGTGATAGGAAACTATTGCTACTATGAGTCTGGAGGAGAGTTAGAGACGACTTACACCACTCATAAGCGTAATACCGCCGGAGATTATAATGCTATTCAGTTGGCATTCTCATCAGGAAACATTGCATCAGGAAAGGTGATATTTTATGGGCAGCGAGATGTTTAAAATCATCAACGGTGAGAGAGTTTATCTCTCTGACACAGAGCGAGAGAGGATTCATCAAGAATGGGAGTCCTCTCGTAGAGATAGACCTGAGAAGGCCAAACTACGCGCACGGAGGCGAATTCGAGAGATTATACGAGAAGAAATTCTAAAGTTGAAAGACGAAGGACTGATTTAGTGAAAGATTATCGAATGCTGATTTTTGCAGAGTTGAAGCTTCTGAATAAGAGGCTCGACTCTTTACGTGATAAAGTGGATAGATCAAATGAAAGATTAATGCAAAAAGTAGATGATGAAATAAAAGAGGTGGAAGCTCGCATAGAACGAGACATCTCACCTCTGCGACAACAACGCATTCAGATCAGAACGATCGTCGGAGGGGTTGCGATATTGTTGCCGATTTTACAGGGGGTAATTTTTTACTTCTTATCTTAGTAGCAATCTGATTTAGAGATCCATTTAACTTCACATGAAAGGCTCGCACTGCCGAACGCACGTTCGAGTCTTTTTGATCTGCTATCAGATTGAGATGCCTCGTCTTTAAGATTTCTTGATTCATTACACTTCCTCCACTCATTTAAAACTTCATATCTAGATCTTAGCAGATCTATATCAATATAGTCCAATTCTTTTTTATCATGACGATCAATATGATATTTAAGTATATCAAGCAGAGGCTTTTTGTGTCCTAAGTCCGCTGACAACTTATCTGCTAGATACTCCTCCGTACTCCTACTCATATACTCATCCGACCAATCTTGAAAGAGAGCGTGATGATATTCATGACATAAAACAGCTCTCAGGAGAGACTGATCTCGGTAGCGAGGTACTATGACTAACCAGGCCCCATCTGTGAATTTCATACAATGCCCATGTTCTTGGCCTGATTTAAAGTATTTAGCGAAAGCAAGCTCCCTCTCTTTCCTGGTAAATCCATAACTAAATAGAAGCACCCGAGATCTCCAATATTTCAGCTCCTTTATCCGAGCGTAATCCATAATCAATCCCTTACCAAAGCCGTTTTTAGTTTCTTAGATAACCCTGTTAGGCCGGACTCTTCTAATACAAAAGATGTAACCTCTAGGACGACTACTGACAGTGCTATAATGAGTAATGTTTTCATGACTTCCCTCCTTTCCTCTATTCCTTTATTATAACACATTTCCTATTTATTTGAAAGATCGCACGGTCTCTTTTTATAAAATTGCCCTTATTTCCTAAAGAAAATGTAGCGTACGGCCCTAGATCAATAACTCTTCACTAGTAAAGGTGATAGGCAACAACTCCCTCACCTAGCCTTTAGTTTAAAGTCTCCTGCCGGTCAATTCCGACTAGCACATTTTACCGCTACGATGCGTTCAGACTATGTAATTAAGTCCCTGCATTATTTAGCCTCTCGCAGGGAAAGAAGCCAGATCCTGAATCTGAGAAGATAGCGCCTAATCACTTAGTGCTACCCTTCCGACTCTTGTTTATACTCTCGAGTGCCCAGAGTTTATCTAAAACTTTTAATATCCCTATAGTAAGTATAAGTCCCCACCGAAGGTTTGCCCTTTTCTTCGAGAACTTCAAATTTAGTCAATACTCCATAATACTTAAGAGCCTCTTGAATCTTAAGAAAGAGTAAACGAGCTTTCAAGGGATCGCCAGGAATCTCGACAACTACTTTACGATCCACAAGGACAGACCCTAGAATATCTTTAAACAGCTGTTGGGGAACATGCCTTGGACTCGATCGAGGGATTTCTATTCTTGATACTGCCTCGCTAGGCAGGCTACAGCTTCCGAATACTAGCAGGCTTGCGACAAGATATCTAATCATAATAAGCTCCTTAATTTTTGAAGTAAAACTTTCCACTATAAGGAAGGTCCGCTCTTCTCTTCCTTCTTCCTGTCTTTTTCCATCATATACTTCCTAAAAGTTATCTCAAATCCATCCCCGACAAATTCTATATCCCGGCAGTCGGAAGGGTACGCGGACGGAGAAATGCGGATCACTCCGGATATGGTCGAACTATTTTTTAAGTCCTGAAGCAGCTCTTCCTCAGATTCTCGATATCTAAAGTAAGTTCTAGCAGCTTTCTCTAAGTTTTTAAAATCCATACATACCTCCCTTTTAGTAGATTCCCATTACAATAGGCCCTGCTGCTTTATATAGCCTGAGCAATCTCCCTTCCACTTCTTCTTTACTGAGCGAGTCTAGTTTTTTAGCAAGGGCGGAAACTTTAATCATTCCTGAATCTCGAACTACTGATTTATGAGGAGTCAACTCGTAATGATCGCATACCATAAAGTATCGGGAATTTAAATAATCATACCGACTATCGCTAATCTTAGGATCATCAAATTTCTCATAAAGGAGATTATGACATATAAGGGCCTCTGCTACTCTATCTATATGTTTCATTAATAGCACGTCCCCTCTCTTCGAGAACTTATAGCACATCGGTCGAGGGGAAATAGGATCAATATAAGAGCAGTGTACGTACTTCTCGGACACATAGTCTACTTTCCACTTATTCCAATAGCTTATAGGAAATATAAACTCATCCCCTTCTTTTAATTTAGATATCAACATCAATCACTCTCCTTAGAATTTGCCAGAAGATAATAGTTCCAAGACTTCCAGTATGGCAGCCTCTACGGCCTCATCATCCACTGAGGAGTCTACAGGCAAACCATTAGCCTTCATTGTCTCTCTCCAGTACCTTTCCAAATTAATGGTGTAGTCCACATCAAACAGCTCTTTTGCTACTCGTCTAGTGCCGTAGATAGCTATCGCTTCCTCGAAGACTATATCATCGCTCCACAAGCCGTTCTTGTGCCTGATCATATGAATCACTTCATGAGCAGCTATTACGTCTGAGCGTCCTCTATTTCCTGCTACCAGGTCCCGATCTAAGAAGATCTTCTGATCCTTGAAGCGATATGCTCCGGCAGCATTAGGCATTCCTGGAATCTCTTTAACGATCTCTACATTAGTTATACCTACTTCCTTTAGGTCGTCTATTGTCTCCCAAGAGAAGGTGGCAGGGATTCCAATTCCCCATACTAGAATGAATTTAAAAGCAAGCTGTGCAGCGTTCATGATCTTACCTCTCTTGATAGCGCATTAATAATTATGTAAGCGGGTAAGAATATTAGCGATGTGATCAGTGTGAATGTAATTATTAAATAGCTCCCCATGACTTTCTCCCTGTAAATTTCCCTCTATCTTTATTATAGCACAGTTCTGAATTTATTCTCAGACTTTTAGTGTTAATTTTATATTAACGTCTCCAATTCCATATTCCCCAAAGACTTAGAGCTAGATAAACAGAGAAAAGAGTTATCTGAGCTGACTGTCCTATCATCGAACAATAAATTATCCATCCAATGTTCGCCACTGTCCAGCACCACATTCCGTATACGCTTTTAAAGTTGACGAACACATTCCCTAATATAGACAGGACAGTCAGTGCCCAAGCTGCAATTTCCATCTAGCTAAGCTCTTCTTTTAGGATATCGATTGCTGTCAGCATTTTGGATAAGGACTTTCCGAACTTAACCTTCTCAGACTCTAAAGCCTTCTCTAGTGCAGATTGCGCCTTTTCAAGAGCTGAAACGGCTGATTGAATCTGCTCTAGCTTCTTGAGAGCCTTCTTTCTTTTTGTTAGCGGCACCTCATTATCAGCTTTCATTGTCTCAGGCACTACGACCGTTTGAGTGGTCTCTCCATTCTCTACAGTCGTCAGAGTTACTGCTGAATCTGCGTTTTGACTCTCTTCTAGAAATTGTTCAATCTCATCAAAGTCTTCCATCTCTCGAGGAATTAAATCCGTCACATCCATCTTCTTGCCTCCCTTGTTGTCCCTCTTCAAAGGGGATGTAATCATTCATTAAATTTATATTAGGAGAGGATATATAGGTCAAATTCATTAACCAGTACATATCCTCACATTCTGTCTTAAGCTCATCCGTCCACTGAAACTGAAACATGATTATCTCCCCTGCTCCATTCTTCGACACATTGGGACACGTAGGCAGTCTCTTTTTCAAGATCTTCTAGTGTTCCAATATTATCGATTATATAGGATTTAGGAGTTTTTGTCAATCTTCCTTCAGCTCCATTTTTAATATGACCCGTTCCTGGCCTGACAATCTCGAGAGGAATGACAGCTCTTCCAGGATGATTATGCGCAACCCTAGTAAGCTCTTTAGGGAATCTCCAATCCGAGATGACCACTTTCTCATGACTATTAATCTCCTCAATCAGAGAATCTGCCCAGACATGAAGGTTGCCGATCTTAGCAATCATGCCAGTGAGAATAGCTAAATCTCTAGGAGATAGGCTGGCTTTAATGCCGAAAGCCTCACACTCTCTGGCCCTTTCCTTCTCTTCCCGATCTTCGAAGTGATCCAAAGGGATGTTTGAATTCCTAGCAGCCTCTTCCTTCAATCTTTGAGCAAACTTCACGACGTGATAACCGTGGTTCTTCTTCAGAAACTCGGCTACGGTATCTTTCCCGGAGTTAATAGCTCCGCTGAGTAGTATAATCATTCTTTAATCCTCCCTATAGATTTAAGTTCTTTCTCCAATTCCTCTTGCCTAGTCTCTAGCTCAGGAATCCTTTTCTGATCTTCCCTTAAAGACTCTAAGGTGACTTTTATATCAAACAGCTCTTCCTCCTTTCTCACTCTGAGTGCGTTGAGTAATGATTCCTGCCTTGCGTACACTGAGAAATTATTATAGAATCCATTAGATACCTTGCCGGTCTTATTTATTCTTTGAATGAATTCGCACTCTCTTTCTAACTCCTCTACGAGCTGTTCATCTGTATACTGTGGATACATTTTCATCTTAATAATCTCCTAAGATATTTAAAAGATTTACAAGCCTCTCTTCACACTCTCTTTTGATGACCAATAAGTGAGTAGCTGTCTCGGTATCTCCAAGACTCAGTGCCATTTCTAGATGATCTCGAAGCTCTTGGAGGGCATCTCGCATATCTTCTATTTGATGTGCAAGGGCCATTACTTATCTCCTTTCAAACATTAGTTTTAAAATCATTAACGAGTTCGCTAATGTTGCAAGCGCTATGGCCTCGATACTCATTAGATCACCTCCCAATATTTAAGTCTATCATTAAACCTTATAGGAACGCCTGCCACTGAAAAACACCTCTTCTCCCAGAGATTAATAGGTCTTACTCCGTGAAACATTTTACAAAGCTGCAAATAAGTATCAACACTCATCTCTAAATGCTCGCACGATGATTTAGAAAGTGCCTTGTCCACTACCGATCTTATCCATCCAGAAGGAGCTTTCATGATATCACCTCCTTCAGCTTATTAAAGCAGAGAATAAGGCGATCAACTCCTCCCATAGCAGTATGAATGTCGTCCTCCTTGACGAGTCCTAACGCCTTTGCAATATTATCTTTAGATAGACTCTTTACATTGCTCAAGGTTCCTGACTTGATTGAGTGCATTAGAAACATAGAGGCCAGATCTAACCAATGGTAAGGAAGTTTGTACCTACGTTGTATATCATTTGGTATTAATTTATTGAAGAAAGATTTATCGAACGAAGGATTTTGACAAATGAAGCAACTTTTCCTATCTTTGATTAGGGCGAAGAGCTTTGCAGTCACTAGCTTCATCGTCTCTTTCTGATTCTTCCCTTTATGGCCGTCTTTCTTCCAAGACATCCCGTTCACTTCTAACGCTCTTGGATGTGCATCATCCCATACCTTTTTAGGGTGCTTGATGTGAGTTGAGAAGCTTCCAAGCTCCTCTCCAGTGACTAAATCGATAACTCTAAAAGCTAAGCTTAGAATCTTTGCCGAATCAGCACTTAGTCCTGTCGTCTCTGTATCTAAAAATATTCCTAACATTATAACCTCTCTAACAGATTTAAATCTTCTATTCTTCTTACTCTACTACAGGCCACATAAATAAGTCTAGGATCAAACACATTACTGGGATCGAAAGTTACATGATCCAGCGTCAGCCCCTGACTCTTATGCACTGACATTGCCCAACCTAGCTTTAAAGGGAATACCTCATAAGAGGCTACGACCTGATTAAAATCTCCCCTAATAAGAAAGGACTTCCTGGAAAGCTCTATAGTCTCTCCTGTCCTGAATATATCCAAGATGATTGAGTCTGATTTAAGCTTGATAACGATTCCCTTATCCCCATTCACTAGACCTTGATCCTGACAATTACTTGTAATGAGAACTTGCGCTCCCTCTTTAAGTTTGAGAGGGTTATCGATTAACATGCTTTTCAGCATCTTTTCACTTAATCTTTTATTCTTGATTATTCTAGGAGAATAAGACTTACCTTTCCCCTCTAACAGCTCTAGTCTGGTATTATTTAGGTTATCGACCTCTTTATTAGTCGCGAACAGGAATACGGTGTCCTCCCTTGCATCGGATCTGTCGATAAGCCGTTGATTAAAATAATACTTATCCAGTGATGAAAAGGTCTTCATATCTCTCATCTTTTGTAGATGATGCTTAAATTGAGGATCAGACTGTCGAAAGTTTTCCTTGAGATGAATATCTGTGAAGTTCATCTTTTTATAACCTGATGACTCTTCCAGCGGATATCGAAGCTTCACTGGAGGAAGCTGTCCGGGATCTCCGATCAGGACGATTTGAGGAAACTCATCCATACCTTGTCGAAGTCGTTCGTAGATCATATCAAAGTAAGCTCCATCTACGAATGATATCTCATCAATCAATAGGAGATCTGCTTTTGGGAGATCGTCCCTCATTGCTCTCCTACTGACATCCTTTACACAGGAGCTAAGTCCTGTCTTTAGCCAGCTATGAATAGTCTTCCCTTCAATGTTCAAGGCTGCGAGTCCTGTGGTGGCTGTGATCGCTAGATCTCCTTCGAACTTTTCTCGAATGGTCTCGACTAGAAAGCTCTTACCGCTTCCTGCCTCTCCAAAGATTCGAACGTTCTGCCCTGATAGGACTAGCTCTAAAGCCTCTTGCTGAGAGTTACTAAGTTTCATTTAATTTCTCCTAAATAAGCCTTGAAGGGATTACCTTCCCATTCTTATCCGCTTTTAATCGAAAGATCTCGCCATCCTTCCCTAGAACTTTAGCCGAGAGAAGTTCTCCGTCACATCCAAAAACAGCTGTCTCTATCGTCGTGCCATTCAGGTCTCCTTCCTTGATATCGTTATCCTTCATGGCCTTCTCTCTGTTATCTGCTATCTCTTGGGCTTTCTTCTCGGCTTCCTCCTTCTTCTCTTCAAACTCTTGAGTCACTTTATCTACGTACTCATCTAATGCCTTACCAAACTCCTCAGCATCCCTTAGAACTTCTACTCTGATAGTAAACTCTGATTTATCATGTAATGGTCCCTTATCCTTACTATTCGCTTTATGATCTACAGTCAAGGTGATCCCAGCTTTGCTATCTTTGGGTAGAGCTTTAAGTGCAAGCTTCTCGAACTTTTTAATCTTTTTAAAGATCTTCATCTCGTCATCTGTAAAATGAGACGTATTTAGATCAGACATCGTACCCTCCTAGATGTAATTTATTTTCTTTAATTCTCTCTCCAGCCTACAGATATAGGTATACTCTTCAGAGCTGTTTATAAATAACTTTTTATAGGTATTGATAAACTTCACAGTATAAGGATTTCCCTCTCCGTGTTTATCTAGGCTTCGCGCCTCTCTAGCTCTTAATTGTTGAAGTATCCAATCGAGCCTATCAAGAAAGTGTGCCCTTATCATCACATATTCCCTCTCGCTAGCATTTAATTCTCTCAATGGGTCCTTCAGACGTGATGGCAATAGTTGGCTAGTCTTCTTGGACGCAAAGTCTCTTATCTCCCGGACGGTATCACAATTAGCATGATGAACTACAGGAATATCTCCTATAATAGCCTCCTCTAGATCGTGAGTGAGTAAATAATTTATAATATTATGCAGGTGATTCCATCTCCATTCAGTTCCAAAATATCTGGCGTATAGCTTATCAACATCTTTATTTATTAAATTCATTGAGCCATTCATTTGGGATCTCCTTATCTGCATAGAGAATTTTATACTGATCGCAAAATTCTCCATAAGTCTTACTGTTAGTCTTGCTGAATTTACTCTTACTTCTATCGAATATCATTCTGAAGTCTAGTCCTTTATCAAAGTAGACCTTCTTCATGATTCTAATCTTCTCTCGATCAGATGCATTAAACTCTCCCTTCACTTCAATAATCACAGTCTTCCCGGATTTAGTTTTTACAAAGAAGTCAGGAGTGTAGGTATGAATTTCATGAAAGTTGCCGGTCATTCTTCTCCATAAGGAAGGATTGTGAATATCCTTTGCCGAATTGACTGACACTAAAGGAAGTCGAATGCGTACAGGATATTCAAACTTCTCACACTCATATCCGAAGTCCAGTCCACTACTCTCCAACTGCTCTCTTACCCTCTTCTCTGACTTACTCTTATCTCTTTTCAATTTAGAGACTCTTTTCCACCATGTCATTTATTTGCCTCCTCTAAATATTTCTTATCTGGATCTACCCATACCTTACTTTTGTACCTGTGAGTATCCTCGTCCTTCGACCAACATTTCATAATCCCTCCTTCTACCGTCACTCGTACAGTATAAAACTCATCTTGCACTCCTCGACTCATGATATTCTCTTTCACAAGAAGTCTCCATTCATTGTGTCCATCATCGTCTCCCTCTGATACAATCTCGTCATGAATCTCTGCTATAGGGAGTATCGCTGAATCTTTCCAAGGCTCAAATCCTTTACCTCCCATTTCCCAATACAGAGGCTGTGACCAATCCCAGCATGCTCTCGTCCAGTCCCATAATGCTCCGAGAAATGCCCAGGAAGTAGGAGTCTGCATAGAATCTCCATTACTGACCTGACAGAAGCTACACTTAGAGCGGTATACATCATTTACCTCATAACCATAATGACGAGGGCCTTCTCTTTTGGTTTCGATCCATCCTTCCATATCCTTCAAGGATTCAGGATCTCTTTTTTTATTGTACCCTAGGAATTCCACAATCTCAGGAAGTACAATAGCATGAATCCTTCTTATACCTAACAGCTGTTGAGGAGTCGATCCTGATTTGGAGCATTTCCCTGCGGTCTCCT
>Ga0213864_10000297_pt1 | contig 22382 bp, 19 predicted proteins | sample PICome_5_FD_160078 | JGI IMG/M metagenome (GOLD analysis project Ga0213864, IMG submission 160078) | Coastal seawater microbial communities near Pivers Island, North Carolina, United States - PICO247 | ecosystem: Environmental > Aquatic > Marine > Coastal | place: USA: North Carolina... | reverse complement strand
ACTCAACTTTAATATTGAGAGTTTGCTTTTAAGTTTTTTAGGCAATTCTCTTATAAAAGCTTGCTTATTTTTAAATCCAAAATTTGAATCTAAAATTAGGTCTTTTCTGATCTTCTCTTCTTTATTTATTCTTTCTGTATTGTCTTCAAAATAACTTAATGCAATAACATTATCCCCAATGAAATACACTGAAGAAAATTCTTTAATATATTTTTCTTTATATTTGTATGAAGAAACATATTGCTTTTTCTTGTTTAATATTAACTCTTTAAAATCTTTTTTGTATCTATCTTGATAATCTATTTGTATATTTTTAATGAAATTGCTGAGGTCTAAAAAATTATTAATTTCAAAGATTTTTTTTGCACTTTCTGAATATTTATATTGACCATCAATATATATCCTTAAATTTATATCTTTATTCAACATCAACTTCTCTAGTAAATTAGTGTTTAATACATGCTTTTTATTTTTCAAATACATAGAGTGAAAAAACATCAAATTGATTGAGGCAACTTTCAAAAAATCTTCATGTTCTAAAAAATATTTATCCTTATTTTCAAAATAATACATTATGATAATGTTGTCATTTAAATAAGAATAGACTGAATTAATATTTTCAAAGATTTTTGAACTAACAATTTCATTATATTTTTTAAAAAAATCAAATTCAATAAATCCCTCTATACTATTTTTTGACACTTCATTGAGAAGAGATCCCTCAATGTCTTGTTTTTTAATATGCTTATCAAACAATCTATCTTTACGAAAATAATATAAATTGTTATCATATCTCTCATATATCAACATGGTTTTAAATTTACTAATATTATTTATACTTTTACACAAAAGCCTAAGTTCTTCTCTGAAAGAGTTTGATTTTATGTCTGAGTGATCTTCAAACATTCTAATTATTTTCTCAATAGTTAATATACTAGCATTTTTTTTTGATGATTCTAAAATTATTTCTTTATTTGGTTTTTTTTCTTCTAACTTTTTTTGATTTGTTTCTTCTAACTTAATATCTTTAACATCTAATTTCTTAATTAATTTTTCATACATATTTATGGATAGATTGTTCTTTAAAATAGTATACATGTCAATCATCAATTTATAGAACTTTAGTCTACTAGCTTTGTTGCATTCGGAAATAAAACTTTCATTTTCAACTTCAACATTAATTGCTTTTTGAAAATTTTGCATTTTTATATATGATTTGGCAAGATAAAAAATAGCGTCGTAGTTATTACTTATTGATTTAAATTTTTCAATTCTTTGGATTAATGTATTATAATCTTTCAACCCATCGTAAATTTTATATGCAAATATTTCATGTTTTTCAGGTGAATAAATTTCCAACTTTTTATATATTTCAAGTGCACTAGTATAATTAGAATCATTTATGTATTTTTCAAGGAGTATAATTGAAAGTTTTTCAAAAATTTCTATTGGCATATCTTCGATTAAACATTTTTCAAGCCACTCTTCATATGGCTGTTGAAGTTTAATTTTTAAAATTAAGCTTTGATAATAATGACGATATCTTTTAAGAATTGGTAAATTTTTTTTTCTGTAATTCAAATGAATTTGTGCTACATTAAAATTTTCTTTTTTTATTTCTGCTTCTACAATATTCTCATACACTTCATCCAAAAATAAATCATAATCATAATTTTCATACCTTTTCAAAAGTTCTTTTGATTCTTTAATGAGAACATCATATGCATAATTATCTAGTAATATTTTAGAGTACAATAAAAAAACTTCTATATTATCTTTATAATTTAAATTTTGTCCCAAAAAATCTTTAATTATTTTCAAACTATCACTATTTTTTGGTAAAGAAAATATATCTTTTAATTTCATAACTCAAATAAATACTCCGATAAACTTTCTGCAATTTTTAAAAAATTTATAGCTAATGACTTAAAATCTACTCCAATTTTTTCTCCCAGACCAATTTTGTTCTTATACAAAGCAACTTGATGCCACTGCAAAGTTTGATATATTCTATAAAATCTTAAATGATTTTTTTCTTCAGGTGTTGATTCTCTACCTAAGTAATTATCCAACAAAACTAATGCATGTCTAAAATCTAAATTACCAAAAGACGCAATATCATAATAAAATTCGTTATAACCTGAATACTCCCAATCAATAAAAAATATTTTTTTATCATCTACAATGATATTTGATTGTTGTAAATCATTATGACAGAAAACTTTTTCATTAAATTGATATTTCTTCTTATATAAATCTAACCATAAAGCTTTTATTTTTTGGTAGTTTGGAGTACGTTGATTTGTATAGCTTTCATATAATTTAAGTCTATTTATTAGACCGTAGTCATTAATATTTGCATGTTTACTTTGATGAATTTTTTTTAAAGATTTAGATATTTCAATTACATAATCATTAAAATTTAATTCGTCTAATGATCTTCCTTTAATAAAATCCTGTATCTTATCCCCAGTTTCAGTATCAAAATAAAACACTTTAGAGCTTAAATTTAATTTATCTATTGACTTAATATTTTGAAATTCAATTTCTCTATCAACAAATAAATTTCCATCCTGTCCTATTCTCCTAAAAGTAAATGATCTTCTTTTTACTTGAACATGAAAAGTATCATTACTCAATCCACCCTTTAATTTTTTAATTATTTTGACTTCTTCAGGTTTACAATTTAAAACTAATGAAGTTTTATTTATTATTTCTTCAATTAAATTTTTCATCGTAGTTTCCTTTTAATTTATCTATGAATTTATCTATTGCTATTTTCCTGTGAGATGTAATTGTTTTTTCTTCGTAAGACATTTCTCCATAAGTTTTATTTAATTTTTTAATAAGAAAAATAGAATCATATCCAAACCCATTGTACCCTCTAATTTTATTTGTGATCTCTCCGCAGACTTTTCCAGTAAATGAAAATGGTTTTTTGTTATAAAAAACAAGAACAGTATACATACATGCTGACCTATTTTTAATTGTAATCATTTTTTTAATAATAAGTTGATTTCTCTTTAAATCTGAACTCTCAATTCTTGCTGAATTTATTCCAGGGTAACCATTTAACGCATCAATTTCAATTCCTGAGTCATCTCCTAATGTTGGTATTAAATATTTTTCGTAGTAATGCTTAGCCTTCTTTAAGGAGTTTCCGTAATACGTTTTTTGATCTTCCTCAATTTCATCAAAGTCATTTAAAGATTCTAGAGATATTATGTTTTTCACATATGGATCTAGTAACTTTTTCAATTCATTAAATTTTCCTTGATTACGAGTTGCAATTAATAGATCTTCTATTTTTTTTTTCACATATATATTTTAACATAATTAGCTCTTTTTTAAATTTCTTACAAAGAATTTATCAAGCAAGATGACCTTTAAAGTCATATTTTCATGATATAATTTTAAAGGTGAAAAATGTCAGAAAATACAAAAATTGATTTTAAAAAAATGTTCAAGGATTCTATAAAAAACATTAAAAACCCTAACAACTTAGTCGGTTATTTTTACTCAATAGCTTGGTATTTTATTTGTACTATTATTTTATCTTCAATAATATATATTATATTTTTAGATAGTAATTTTCTTGTAGATGACTCAAATAGTGAACAGTTATCAAATTTTGGATTAAGTCTTTTAAATTTTTTATTATATATAATTTTATTAATTCCTATGCTTTTCTTTCTAAAAACAAATATAAATAGAGATCTTTTATTAACAAAGTCTCTTAAATTTAAAATCATTGGTTATACAGTTTCAGGATATTTGTATGTTTTATTTGGTACTTTTATTTCTCAAATAATCGTGTCAATCTTTGAAGGTCTTTTTAGTATCTCATACGATGTTTCAGTAAATCAAATCGCTGTAGAGTCTATGTTGTCAAATAATAACCCTGTCATAGGTCAATTTCTTCTGATATTAAGTGTAGTTATCATTGGTCCGATAGTTGAAGAATTAGTTTTTAGAAAAGCTATTTTTGGTCTTATCAAGTCAAACATGTTTGCAGTTATCTTATCTTCAATATTTTTTGCATTGATTCATGTTTCAAGCGAGATCATGAATAACAGTCTTTCAGTAATTTTTATTTCTGGCATCCCTTATTTTGTTTTAGGTTGTGTCTTCGGATTTATTTATTTACGATTTAATAAAAATATAATTATTCCAATATTTGTTCATATGTTATCAAATTTAATATCAATTTTTTTAATTCTTTCGATGAGGTGAATTATGTTTGAAATCAAAAGAGGAATCTGTTATTCAGGATACAGAAAATATCAAAGTCCAAAACTAAATAAATTTCCTTCTGATAAAGAAGTTTTAGAAGATCTAAAAATTTTATGCACTTTTACTGATTACATCAGGCTATTTGACACCTCATATCACTGTGATCAAGTTCTTAGAATAATCGAAGAAAATGATCTCCCTTTGAGAGTAATGATTGGAGTAGAACCGCAAGGTGAAATAGATAATCCAAATTGTCATTTCGGCAGCGGGATTGGAAGACATTCAAAAAATTCAATTAATGAGCATAAAAAAACCAATTACAAGCTGTTAGATAAAATGTTAAATTACTCTAAAAAATATAGTAACATTGTATTGGCACTTTCTATTGGCAATGAAAACACATCTGATTGGCATCCAAATTTAATTTCTGAAGAATCTTTAATTGCTCACGCAAAATATGTTAAATCAAAAACAAAGAAACCAATCACTTTTTGTGAAGGACCTTATTATTGGTTAAGAAATACTAAATTAGGTAATGTTGTTGATTTTATTTCAATACAGTCTTATCCTCAATGGAGAAAAGTTCCTATAGACGAAGCTTTCATTGAAACAGTTCGTGATTATGAATCTGTCAAGAAAAAATTTAAAGATAAAATGGTAATATTTACTGAGTTTGGATGGACAACAAATACAACTAATATAATGTTGGATGAAGCTTCAGAAGAAAACCAAAACTATTACTTAAATCAGATTTATTCGTGGTCTAATTCAAAAAAAATTCAAATGTTTTTATTTGAAGCTTTTGATGAAAGTTGGAAAGGGTCATTAAATAAAAATGAACCGGAAAAGCACTGGGGCATTTATAAAGAAAATCGTAAACCCAAATTATGGATGAGAGGATCAAATAATTTAAAAAATTTTTGATTATTTAAACTTCTTCTCCAAACGATATTCCTTTATATAGTCTGATGATTTTTTTCCATAGATATCAGTTTTCTCAATGAATGAATCTTCTTTAAGTTTTAGATATTTCTTTCTATCTCTATTAAGTATTGAATTTATCATTTGAAATTTCCTCAAATGGTCTTGATAAGCTGGATCATATGAATGTTTTTCAATTAAATCTTTGATTTTATTATCTTCACCAGACTCATCTATTGCATAAACTCCAATTTTATTTTTTATATTTATAAATGACATATTTTTTAAAAGTAATGATATTGCCTCATAATTTTTATGTCTTACTGCAAAATGAAGTGGTGTATCATAAAAATTTGTCAAGGCATTAACATCTAAACCAGATTTAATTAAATATTTTATCATATCAATATTAAACCTAGTTGCTGCAAGGTGTAAACAAGTATATCCATCATTTGTCTTGGAGTGTAAAGGTAAATTTATTTTATTTTTTAACCATTTCAAAGCATCTAGTTTACCATTCAAAACAGCATCATGTAGGGGTGTTTTTCCAAAAATATCTTTTTTAAAAAGTCCACCATTCTCTAAAACAACTTGAATTATCTCAATATTGCCAGATTCTGCAGCTAAATGAAGAGGAGTTTTACCATGATCATTTGTATTATTTAGTCTTAAACCTAAAGAGATTAATTTTAAAAGCATCTTAAAGTTTTGTCTTCTAATGCATTCATAAATTACAGTTTCACCTGAATCGTCTCTAGCAGAAATTCTTATAGCTTTTGATAAGAATAGATCAAATATATCCATTCTACCTGATTGTACAGCATAAAAAAGAAGTGTTTTTCCACTTTGATCTGTAATATCCATATTTCTATATCTTGATCTGATATCTTCTAAACTTAGTGTATTAAAATCTTGAAGAACTAATATTGGTTCCAACATACTATTATTCTATCAAAAACAAAAAAAAAACACACCATATAGGTGTGCTTTTTTTTTTTAGTTTATTTTACTGTAGCTTTAAGTAATTTACCAGCTCTAAACGCAGGTGTTTTTTGTGCAGGTACAGTAATAGGTTCTCCTGTACGAGGATTCTTGCCTTGACGTTCAACACGATGACGAACTTCAAAAGTACCAAAACCAGTTACAACAACTTTTTCACCACTTTTTAACGTGCGTGATACAGTAGATGTAAAAGCTTTTAAAACTTCTTCAGCCGTTTTTTGAGTAACGCCAGCTTCTTGAGCTAAGACTGCAATTAATTCAGTTTTGTTCATGAGTGTTCCTCCTTTATTTATATTCATATTATAGCACTATAAAGAGACTAATGCAAAATAAAATGCTGTTTTTATTAATTAAATATTATTTTATATTATGAAAAATTGTTTTTTTAAAATCTTCAAGACTTATTTTTCCGTATATTAATTCATAAGTTTTATTAATCAAGGGTGATTTAAACTGTTCTTTTATTGTTAACTCATTAATTGCAAATATAATATCAAATCCCTCTATTGTCTGTTTTTCTTCGGTTTCTATTTGTATTCTTGATTTACCTTTTCCAATATTTAAGCCCGCTTTAAAATTTCTTGAGTTCATTGATAACGCTGTAACAATAAGATCACCAATTCCTGTTAATCCGTATGTTGTAGTTTCTTTTCCTTTGAAAAAAGATGAGATTCTTTTGATTTCTTTTAACCCAAGAGTTATTAATGCAGCTCTTGCATTTTCTCCAAATCCAAGAGATGTAATAATCCCAGAGGTTACTGCTATGGCATTTTTGCTTGCACCACCAACTTCACATCCTATAATATCTGATGATTTTGATATATTTAAGTAGTTATTAGTAAAAGCCGATGAAACAACATCTACTTCTTTTTTGTTTTTAGAAGAGCAAACTAAACATGTCATCTTTCTTTCAATAACCTCTTCTGCATGTGATGGACCTGATAATGAGATAAATGCTTTATACTTTTCATTTAAATATTCATTAAAAGATTGACTGACAGTCTTCATTTTTGGAAGTATAAATCCTTTAGATACATTTATAAAAACTTTCTTGCTCACATCAATTTTTTTCAAGCTATTTATAATATCAATTATAAATCGAGATGGTACAGCTAATACAATATAATCTGAATAGTTCATTGCTTCTTCAAATGAACTCACTACATGATACCCCTTTGGTAATTCTTTCTTAAAAAATGGATGATAACCACTTTTAAGTTTTGTTCTGTTTGTTAAATTCTTTTCATAAATCATTACTTTATGACCGTTGTCCATCAATACTTGTGCAAGAGTTGATCCCCATGCTCCTCCACCTATAATGCTAAATTTCATCATAGTCCTTCTTTCTTAATATAAAATTTAGTGGCGTTCCTAAGAAATCCACTTCTTTTCTAAAAGAGTTTTCAAGATACCTTAAATATGAAAAGTGAACATAATTCGGATTATTTACAAAAAGTTGAAATGTCGGTGGACAAGATGAACTTTGAGTAATATAAGAAAAATTAGCTCTACCCTTGTTGAATATTTTAGTAGGATTTCTTAAACATGCATTGATTAAAATTTCATTTAGAGTAGAGGTCTTTATCTTTTTATTATAATTTATATATGCTTTGTCTATAGATTCAAAGATATTTTTAATTCTTTTTCTATTTAATGCAGAAATAAATACTATTTCTGAATATTCAAAAAATTGAAATTGATCTTTTATTTTTCTTTTATGTTTCTCCATAGTAGACGATTCCTTATTAATCAAATCCCATTTATTAACAACTATAACTAGAGCTTTTTTATAATCTTTAATTAGTCCCCCGATATTCTTATCTTGCTCATAAACTCCTTTGGAAGCATCAATTATTAATAATGCAACATCTGACTTTTCTAATGCCATTTTAGCCCTTATGAAGCTATATCGATCATAACTTTCATAAATCTTCCCTCTTTTTTTTATTCCTGCAGTATCAACAGCCATATATTTTTTATTATTATACTCGAATTTAGTATCAACAGCATCCCTAGTTGTTCCCTCAAGATGAGAAGTAATAACTCTATTTTCATTTAAAATTGCATTCATTAATGTTGACTTGCCAACATTAGGTCTTCCTACAATTGAAAAAGTTAGTCTCTTTTCAGAGAATTCTTTATCTGTTTTTGGGATTAAACTTGTAATTTTATCTAATAAATCACCTAATCCTATACCATGAATCGATGAAACCCCTATCGGTTCTCCAAACCCTAAGGAAAAAAAATCATATGTGTTACCCATTTTAGATTTATCATCAATCTTATTAACAACAAGAATAACTTTCTTCTTTGATTTATAAAGCCATTTTGACAAAGATAGGTCATAATTGTTAATTCCGGATTTTCCATCAACTACAAATAAAATTAAATCTGATTCATTAATTGCAATTTCAGCTTGAAGTTTAATTTCTTTATTAAAATCATCGTTATTTTCTCCAATGCCTCCTGTATCAATAATACTGAATTCTTTATCTAACCATGTAACCTTAGAGTAAATTCGATCTCGAGTAATTCCTGGTTTATCATCAATTATTGATTTTCTTGATTGGATCATTCTATTAAATAGACTTGACTTTCCAACGTTTGGTCTGCCAATTATAGCGACTGTAAAAGACATTAAATTATCCTTTAAATTTTTCTTCAAAGAGATCGCCTATTTTTAATTGCGAATCCTCATCGTTTTCATCAATCATCATTTTTTTAAAGTCTTTTTTCATCTTTTTCTCTATTAATCTTCTCATTGATAAATCTATCTTCAAGTTAGTTTTATCGATATTTAAGACTAAAGCTTCAATCTTTTGCCCAACTTCAAATTTATCATCAAGCTTTTCGTTTTTCTCTTTAATTAACTCTTCTTCTTTTAATTCCGCTTTTGCCCCATTAACACTCACAATTAGTTTATTTTTTTCAATTCCAACAATTTCTGCTTTAACAACATCACCTTTTTTAGATGAAAAATTTTTCCATGGATTTTCTAAAATCTTTTTTCTAGAAAGTCTTATTTTTTCAGTTTTAGCGTCAATTGATAAAATCTCCATCTCTAATTGACTCCCTATTTTTAAATCTCTACTCAATTTTTCATTAGAGTTCCAAGAATATTCTGACATATGAAGAAGACCTCTAACACCTTTCAATAATTCAAAAACTATTCCAAATGGCAATTTCTGATATACACTACCGGTGATTTTATCTCCAACTTTATATTCATTATTAAATTTTTCAAAAGGGGATTTAACCAAAGCTTTAATTGATAAATCTAACCTATTTCCCTCTTTTTTTATAACTTTGACCTTGACTTTTTGATTCTTCCCAAAAAAATCATTAAGATCTTCTATTCTGTGATGACTAACCTGAGAAATTCTTAATAATCCAATTATATTTCTGAATTTAACTGTAGCTGCATGTTTTTCAATTTTTTGAATTGTCCCTTCAATTACATCCCCAGTTTTTATTCCGTCTAATTCTTCTTTTCTTTTTTTTAATCTTTGATCGTACTCCTGTTGTTTTTTTTCTTGATATATTTCTTTTCTTGAAGCAATGATTCTTGATCTATTTCGAATTTTAGATGCCTCAATCAAAATAATCTCAAGTGATGAACCTTTCAAATTTTCTTTACTTTTCAATAAATCATAATCTAAATGACTGTAAGGTAAAAAAATCTCATGAGCTTTATAATTTAAAACTAATCCTTTGTCTAAAATCTTGATTATTTTTGCTTTGATCCTTGTTTTATCTTCTACATATTTCTTAACTTCAATAAAGGATTCTTCAAGAATTAAAGGTAACCTAGATAAAAGAATTTGAGCGGGTTCATCAGTTATTTTTTTTATTTTTGCACGGACAATATCGCCATTTTTTACAAGACCAAAAAAAGATGAGGGCGCTGGTTTTGAATAATTATCGAGGTGTATTTTCCCTTCAGTCATAGCTTGTAGGTCCAAATAAATAGTGTTTTCTTCAACTTTAATTACTTTTCCCTCAACAATTTCGCCTATTTTTGGCATCTTAATATCTTGCATTTTTCATTTCCTTTTATTATATTCTTTTAGTATCTTTTCTAATACTTCTTTTTCAGTTAAGTAAGTTGTATCTATTACCATAGCATTCTCTGAAATAATTAATGGAGAATTATCTCTTGATGAATCTTTATAATCTCTAATCTTAATCTTATTAATCATATTCTCAAGGCTTTCATTTTTATATGACTCTTTAATTCTTCGTTTTGCTCGCTCTTCAATATCTGCTGTTAAATATATCTTTAATTTAGCTTTTGGTAAAACAACTGTGCCTATATCTCTTCCATCTAAAATACAGTTACAATTTAGAGCAAATTGCTTTTGGAGTTCAACCATTTTTTTTCTAACTACGTTCAAACTCGAAACTAAACTTACATTCTCAGTCACTCTTTTCATTCTAATTTCTTTTGATACATCTACATCTCTTATATGAATTCTTTGATTCACAAATTTTAGTTGAAACTTTTGCAAAAAAGAGTACTCTTTTTCATTTTCTAAATTTATTCCTTTTTCTAAAGCTTCTAAGGTTACTGCTCTATACATTGCTCCCGTATCTAAATATTTAAACCCTAATTTATTTGCTAAAGCTTTACTTATCGAACTTTTGCCTGATCCAGCAGGTCCGTCAATAGCAATTTGGAATGAATCCATATTACCCCCATTAATAATGTAATTATACCATATTTGATGTATTCAAATTTGATCATTTATTGTTTAAATTAGAAATAGTATATAATCTTTTCACTTCATGAATCTTTAATTGTCTATAATTACCTTTAGAAAGATTTTTTAAATCTAAAAATGCATATTTTGTTCTTTTTAATTTTAGCACTTCACAATTAACTTTTTTGAACATCTTCTTTACTTGATGATTTTTTCCTTGAGTTATTACAATCTGAACTTTAAATTCACTTTTTTTATAGTTTCTATCTAAAATTAATACCGACCTTGCTTTTGCAAAATAATCATCAATTTCAAATCCTTTTTTTAAAATTTTGATATCTTTATTTGAAAAATTCCCTGAAATTTTTGCTTCATACGTTTTTTCAATTTCAAATTTAGGGTGAGTTAATTTATAGGTTAATTCGCCATCATTAGTAATTAGTAATAATCCTGAGGTATCATAATCAAGACGACCAACTGGATAAATTCTTGTTTTTTTATTCTCTTCGTCAAAAAAGTCTATAACAGTTTTACGTTTCTTTTCATCACTTACGCTTGTAATTATTCCACTTGGTTTGTTCATGATATAATAAACTTTTTCTTCGTTTTCAACTTTAATATTGTCAACTAAAATTACATCTTTAGATGAAACCTTTGTGCCTAGCTTATCAACTACTACTCCATTTACTTTAACTCTACCTTGAATAATTAACAATTCACTTTTTCTTCTCGATGCTACATTTCTATTAGCTAGTACTTTTTGTAGTCTTTCAGACATAAACATCACATAAAAAAAAGCAATAAAGCTTATTTTTCTCTTGATACGTATGATGCATCATTTGTAGAAACAACAATTTTCTCTCCTTGGTTTATAAACATGGGAACTTTTATTTTTAGTCCTGTTTGAAGAATTGCATCTTTCATGGCATTATTCTTCGTATCTCCCTTGACTGCATCAGAAGTTTCAACAACTTCTAAGGTGACTTTGTCTGGAATAGATATGCCAAGAATTTCATTATTATAAAAGTTAATGTCTACATCCATCCCTTCATATATATACTGCATCTTATCTTTAACTTTTGAACTTAAAACTTCAATTTGATTAAAGTTTTCCGTATTCATAAAATGCAAAAAATCATCCGATGAATAAAGGAACTGCATCTTATTCTTTTCTATGTGAGCTTTTTCGAGTTTAAATCCCGCATTAAAAGTATGATCAATAATTGATCCAGTTCTGAGGTTTCTAATTTTAGTTCGAACAAAAGCTGAACCTTTCCCAGGTTTCACATGCATAAATTCAATAATTTGATATATATTATTATCAAACATTATAGTTAATCCCGTTTTAAAATCACTCGTTGATATCATAAATTACCTCAATATTAATATTATACCAAATATGATTTTATCTTTTGTATTATATAACTTACAGCTTCAAAATAACTGTTTTGTTTTTTCCCCATGAAACTTTTCAAAGAGAGACCATCTAATACATTGATTTTTCTAAAATCTTCTCTTCTACTAATATCAGATAAATGAACATCACAAAATGGCACTTCTAAAGTTTCCATAGCATCTCTTAATGCATAGCTGTAGTGAGTAAATGCTGCGGGATTAATAATTACTCCATCAAATTTATTAGAATCATGTATTACATCAATAAGTTCTCCTTCATAATTACTTTGAAAAAAAGAAAATTTTATATCAGGATATTTTTTAGTTATCATTTCAAATAATGCTTCTTGAGAAAAAGTACCATATTGGTCTTGATCTCTTTTTCCTAATTTATTCATATTAGGACCATGAATTATTAATATTTTCATATGAGCTCCTCTAATTTACTAATTATTTTTTCTACAACATCTTTTTTTTCTTTATTATTTTCAACTACTAAATCAGAAAATTCTATATATTTTTTTTTTCTGATATTATGTAACTGGTCTATAGTGTATTTTTCCATCAATGGTCTTTTTTTTCCTCTACTCAATCTATTTTTTATCTTTTCGAGATCAGTAATTAAATAAACTACAGTACCTTTTTTCATAATATTTTTGTGAGTAGGGTTTAGAACAATTCCACCTCCACAGGATATAATTTTTTTTCCATAAGAGTTTTTTTTTAATATTTCTGTTTCAATAAATCTAAAATATTTTTCACCTTTAATTTTTATCAAATCATAAATATTAGTATTTTCTTTCTCAACTATTTTTTTGTCTAAATCAATATGCTTAAGGTTCAATTTTTTTGAAAGCAATATGCCTATTGAACTCTTTCCAGATCCAGGTAGTCCTATGAGATATATGGGGTATTTTAATTTCTCCATTTTTCTATACCTTCTATAACATCTCTTGTTAATGTTTTTGAATTTGCATCAAAAAAATAAAGTTTCATTTTATTTTTAAACCATGTTTTTTGTCTTTTCGCTAGTTTCATTGTTTTTGATATTATATTTTCTTTCATTTGATCATAAGTCATTTTATTTTCTAAATACATATTGATTTCTCTATATCCTATTATATTTTTTATCTCATATTTTTTTTTAAGTTCAGACACTTCTTGAATAAATCCTTCATTTAACTGATTATTAATTCTTTCAGTCACTCTTTTCTTCAGTTCATTTTTATCAAGATCAAGGTATACTCCATAATAATCATAGATAGTCTTTTTATCTCCTTCTAGTGAAGAGGGTTTTAAACCTTTTCTAATAACCTCATATGCTCTAATTAATCTTCTTCTATTATTTTTATCTATGATAATTTTGTTGTCAAACAACTTTATTTCATTATACAGTTCTTTATTACTTAGAGATAACTCTTTGTGACTACTTTTCTCTCCATAGAATTTATAATCAAAAAGTAATGACTGAATATAAAGGCCTGTTCCACCAACAATTATTGGATTTTCTACCTCTTCAATAATTTTTCTACCATCTTTTTGAAATTGAAAAACGTCATATTGTTTATTTGGATCTACTATGTCTATTAAAAAATGAGGGATATCATATTTTTCATGGTTTTTTATTTTTGCTGATCCAATATTGTAACCCTTATATACTTGAACAGAATCTCCATTTATAATTTGTCCTCTAAAATGTTTTGCAATTTCTAAACTTAATTTTGTTTTTCCTGATGATGTTGGTCCAACTATTACAATGACTTTCTTCATCATATTATTCTCTTAAACATTTTTTCAATTTCTTTATAACTTAGACTTACTAAAGTAGGTCTACCATGGGGACACTGGTATGGATACTCACATAAACTTAAACGCTTGTATAAAACATTTATTTCATCTCTATTAATCCTTGTATTTCCTGTTATTGATGACTTACAACTAACATCCTTAGCTAACTTATTTTTTAATGAAGAAAAATCTACAGATTTACCATTATTGATCCTATCAAAAATGATGTCTACCGCATAGTCTAGATCTTTTTCACGAATTGCTTTTGGATGACTAATTACTGCAAAATTATCAAACTCAAATCCATAAGATTTAAATGTTTCTTTGTATTTATCTAATTCTGATAAAATATTTGGATCTAGTGATAGGTCAAACGGAACAATTCTTTTAGTAATGAAATTAAAATCTTTTTTAAATTTATTTATGTAGTATTCATATCTAATTCTTTCCTGAGCAGCATGAATATCAAGCAAAACCAATCCATGAGGGCCTTGAAAAAGCCCATACGTTCCGGAAAGTAAATTCAAGTAATCCAAATTTGGCAATTTTTGACTAATTTCTTTTTCTTCGAGTTCTTCTTTTTTAAAATATGAATCTAAATCTAGGTTTTGAGGTTTATAATTTTCACTACTTTCACTTTTATATGTATATAGTTTTTGGTTTCTTTTAGTTAATTTCTCTTTCAATTTATTAGTTATATAATACTTTATAATTTGTTCATTTGTTATTTTAACTTTTAATTTTTGTGGATGAATATTTGCATCAACTCTAGTGGGGTCGACTTCAATGTAGCATATACATATTGGATATCTTTTTATCATCATAAGATTTTCATATGCTTCGATAATTGCCTCAGTTAAAATAAAATTATTAGAGATTCTATTATTAATAAAAGTAAATATATAGTTCTTATTTGATACATTAATTAAAGGAGGGAGGTAAAAAATATTTATCACTGAATTTTGAATTTCAATTTTAGTACTATCAATTCTTTCAGAATATTTTTGGCCAAACAACTCATCCATTACAACCTTAACATTTTTTGAACCAGAAGTTTTTTTAAATTGTTTTTCATCCTCTATTAACTCGAAAGAAATATCGGGTCTTGATAATGAAAACCTATAAAAAAGTTGTCTAAGTTGAATTTGATGTCTTTTTTCTGATGACATAAATTTGAATCTTGCAGGAGTATTGTAAAATAAAGATTTAACAATTATTGTTGTGCCTACATTTCTAGGGATAGACTGTTCTTTAACAATATAACCAGCCTCCAAAGACAAGCGAACTCCTTCATTATCTTTATATTTAGTTTCAATGTCGACTTTGGAAACAGATGCAATCGCAGCCAAAGCCTCTCCTCTAAAACCTAATGTTTTAATACTTAAGAGGTCTTTTTCTGAAAAAATTTTTGAAGTAGCATGTCTTTTACATGACATTCTAGCATCTTTTATAGTCATCCCTGATCCGTCATCATCGATTCTTACGAAAGATAAGCCATTTTCAATTACAGAAATTTTAATTGTTTTTGCTCCTGCATCTATTGAATTTTCAACTAATTCTTTTACTACATTTACAGGGTTTTCTATAACCTCTCCAGCAGATATCATATTAGATAGGGAGTTTGACATCTCAACAATTCTATTCATTTTCTGAGTTATCCTTCATTTTTATAAGCTCATTTAAAATTTCCATAGCCTTTAAAGGGGTTGTGGAATTTATATCTGTTGATTTAATTTTATCCATAATACGTCTAAACTTTGAATCTAATAGTTGATTATTTTCATCTATTTTTATCTCTTCTTTTGGTAAATTTTTGGACTTTTCATTCTCTAGATCTGATAATATTTCATTACTTCTTTTGATTAATTTTTTTGGTAAATTAGCAAGTGCTGCTACTTGAATACCATATGATTTATCGGTCTTTCCTTTTTTTAATTCATATAAGAAAATCATTTTATCATTTTCTTTTTTTGCTTCAACATGAACATTAAATAAATTTGGAATTTTTTTATCTAAAAAAGTCAATTTATGGTAATGTGTAGAAAACATAGTGTGACATTTTATAGTTTCATTAATATGTTCGATAATCCCTTGAGCAAGAGCCATACCATCATACGTAGCTGTGCCTCTTCCAATTTCATCAAAAATCAATAGACTTTTTGATGTAGACTTTCTTAAAGCTTCATTAGTCTCTAACATTTCCATCATGAATGTTGACTTTCCAGATGAAATATCGTCTGAAGCCCCGATTCTAGTGAATATTCCATCATAGATTGGCATTTTTACTTTTTTTGCAGGTACATATAATCCTGCCTGAGCTAAAATAATTATCAATGCAATCATTCTCATATATGTTGATTTTCCACTCATATTTGGACCTGTAATTAACATTATATTGTTTTCTTTTAACTCACAATCATTTTTTACAAAATCTATTAATTTTTCAACTATAGGGTGCCTTGCTTCTAATATAATAAGATTTCTAGAATCAGTAATTTCTGGCTTAATATATTTCTCTTTTCTGAAAAAAATCGCTAATGATGAATAAACATCAATCTTTGAAATCAATTTGCTGGATATTAAAATATCATTATAATAATTCATAATATTTTTTAATATGCTATCAAATAATTCTAATTCCTTTTTTATTTTCTTATTATTAATATTTTGAATTGTATCTTCATTAGTTCTTAATTCTTCGGTAGTATATCTTTCAGCATTTTTTAAGGTTTGTTTTCTCTCATATTTTAGATTTAAATCAAGATATTTCATTTGTGATTTTGGAATCTCTAAAAAATACCCAAAAACTCTATGAAAACCTATTTTCATTTGTTTGATTCCAGTTATTTTTTTTTGTTCTTCTAGGTACATTTCGAGCCATTTTTCAAAATTAATACTCTTAACATTTAATTCATCAAGCTCTTTATCGAATCCTTTTTTTATAAATCCACCTTCATTAATATTAGTTGGTGGGTTCTCTACTATTGAATTATTCAGGAATATTAATAAATCATTCAAATTTGGGAAATTTCTACCTAAATTTTTAAGAAAATTTCTCTTATTGATTAATATTTTTTGTATATTTTGAACTGAATTTATACAATTTTTCAACTGATTAATGTCTTTTGGATTAGCTCTTTGATAAGCTATACGATGTAAAATTCTATACATATCATTAATCTTTCTTAATTCATTAAACAGCGTAGATAGGTTCTCCTCTTTTTGAAAAGAATCGATTATTTTATGTCTTTCAAAAATAATTTTTTTTGATAATACTGGAGCCAACAATAGTCTTTTTAAGTATCTTGATCCCATCGGGGTTTTTGAATGATCCAAAACTTTAAACAAATCATTACCTGAGATATTATTCAATATATCTAAATGTCTTACAACATTATCATCAATTTTCATCTTTTCTTTTTGTTCTTCTTCAAATTTATTCAAATGACTTATGGGATGATTTTGAGTTTTGTATACGTAGTATAGACAAAGTTTAACAGCATTAAAATTAAACCTATTATTATAATCATGTTTTTCAGGTAATTTGAAAGTTTGAGGAACTATGATTTTTGATATAAGTAATCCTTCGAATCCATTTTCAATATTAATTGAAGTAATTAATTCCTTAATTCCCTCTTTTTTTATTTTTTTTTCAATTTCAATTAAAGAATCATATTCTGAAACATAACCTTGACCTGTAGATATATCCATAAATGCTAGTGATATTTTAGATTCAGAAAAAGCAACTGAAGCAATGAAATTATGGTTTGAAGATTCTAAAATTGTATCCTCTAAAACAGTTCCAGGAGTAATAAGCCTCTTTACTTTTCTATCAAAAAGTCCCTTTCCAGTGCTACTAACTTGTTCAGCTATAGCCACCTTCATTCCTTCCTTGATTAATTTCTGGATGTAAATTGATGCTGAATGATATGGCACCCCACACATTGGTATTTTTGATTCTTTGTGTCTTGAGGTTAATGTGATGTCTAAAATTGAAGAGGCTAAAATTGCATCATCGAAAAACATCTCATAAAAATCACCTAATCGAAAAAAGACTATTGCATCCGAATAGTCCTGTTTGATTTCTAGATATTGTTTTATCATAGGTGTATATTCTTTTGATTTCATACTAAACCTCTATTTATATACCTAAGTTATTTAACACCTGATTAAAAAAATCAATTGTTCCAGTTCCATTAATTTTAAATGAATTTATAGAATCATTTAGTTCTTTAAGTTCGGGCACTTGATAAAAATAGTTAAAGATTAAATACACAAATAATAAAATCAAAATTATTAGCAGGAGAACAGTTCCAAACTTAATCAATCTCCAAATTAAATTAAAAAATAAATAAATTAAATTAGATATTACGCCTCTTTGTTTTTTTGTTTTACCTTTAGCCTTTAGAGACTTTTTAGTTTCTTTTTCTTCTTTAATATTCTTTTTCTTCTTTGACAAAATAGATTTCTTTTTATTTTCAGGTTGTGTTTCAGAATATGATTGTTCTTTATCTAAAGTGTATGCCTCTTTAGATGGTGGTTTATAAAAACTCATTGTTTTAGGAGAATATTTTAAAATGTATTCAATAATTTCTTCTTTTTTCAATTCCATTGATACTTTTAATTTATTATCTATGGCAAACCTTTGGAGCATTAAAGCTGATTTTTTTGCCAGATCAATCATTACCTTCTCAACTAACTGTTTTTTTATTTTTAATTCATGGAAAATATTTTCTAGTAACTCTCCTTTTTTAAGTCTTCTAGGAACGCTTACGCTATATTTTTTTCCTAATTCTCTAATCTCGTTTAATGTTGAGCAATTATAGAGCATGGGTCTAATCTCATCTAAAGATAGACCATCAATATGATCATCCTCGTCTTTAAGAATTTCTTCAATTTTCTCATTGAACTCTGTAAAATCTGGTAACTCTTTTGATTTTTTTGATATCAAACTTAATAAATCTAAAATTAGAGCTTCGTTTTTCTTTTGATCATTGAGTAAATTAATAACCATTAAATAGAAAGTTTTAAAGAACTTAGTTTTCAATTTTTCATCCAAATATGTTTTATATACTTTAAAAGCCTGATAGTCACTAAAATCTTTGAACCATTTTAGGCTTTGAATGAAATCGTCTCCAATTTTTCCTTTTTCAGAGAGTTCCATTTTAATTTTACTTTCTAAGGGCAACTTGAATATTTTAGTTCTTTCAGTTCTAGGAATAGTTAACGAATTAGAATTAAAAAAATTAACTAATATTTCTACGTCTAAATACATCAACTTTTCAGTAATATCTGAAATTTTATACCTTTTATTTTTTAACCTTATGACATTCTCAAAACTTAAACTCATATCATATTCTCCATTCAATTTAAATCATTTCTCCCATTAAAAACCAAGTCTTTGCTTCAATAATTTTCACTGGAACAATAGAACCTATTTTTTCTTTGTCGCCTCTAAAATTCACTAATTTTTGATGAGGCGTATATCCAGCTAATATATTGTTATTATTTTTAGAAATCCCCTCAACTAGTACATCAATGGTTTTACCTAAAAATCTTTTGTTGCCTTGAAGATAACCATCATTTATTACCTGATTTAATTTATACAATCTGGCTTTTTTGACTTCTAGTTCTATATCATCTTTAAATTTTGCTGCCGGTGTACCCTCTCTTGGGGAAAAAATAAATGTAAAAGCGCCTTCGAAATTAGCTTTTCTTACAAGATCTAATGTTTCCATAAAATCTTCATCAGTTTCTCCAGGAAAACCAACGATAATATCCGTTGTGACAGAAATCCCTGGAACAATTTCTCTTAATTGTTTTAATTTTTCTAGATACTTATCTTTCGTATAATGTCGGTTCATTCTTTTTAAAATTGAATTAGATCCTGATTGTACTGGCAAATGAAAAAAAGGCATTACTGAATCACAATCTCTAATCGCTTCCATAGTTTTCAGGTCAAGATCATGAGGATGACTCGTAGTAAATCTAATTCTTTTAATCCCTGTTTTATCTAAATCTCGCAAAAGGTCTCCAAAAGTGTAATCTAAATTTTTAAAATCTTTACCATACGCATTAACATTTTGACCAAGTAATGTAACCTCTACATATCCATTATTATTTAGCTCTTTTACTTCTTTAATTACTTCCTCTTTTAATCTAGATCTCTCTCTTCCTCTAGTATATGGGACGATACAATATGTACAAAATTCATCACATCCAAACATTATGTTGACCCAAGCCTTTTTTTTGTGATTTCTAAATTTTGGTAAATTTTCAACCACATTGCCTTCCTCAGAATAGACTTCAATCACACGCTCTTTTGAAAACATTGCAGTTTGAATATAGTCAGGAAGTTTATGAATATTATGGGTTCCAAATACAATATCAACTTGATGATATGTTTTTAGGATCTTATTTACTACATTTTCTTCTTGTGCCATACAACCTGATAAACAAATTAACAAATCCGGGTTATCAATTTTGAGTTTTTTTAGTCTTCCTATTACTCCCCATACTCTGTTTTCAGCATTCTCTCTTATTGCACAAGTATTAATTATTATAATGCTTGCTTCATTTTCATTTTCAGCTGGTGAAAAAGACATCATTTTTAAGATACCTGCCATTGTTTCTCCATCAGCTTCATTTGCTTGACAGCCATATGTTTGAATCCAATATTTTTTTCCGTGACCTAAGTTTTTATGAATTTCATTGATCTCAAAATTCTCATGCTGAATTTCAGACTTAGATCTTTTTCTTGCTTTTGATAGATTCGGTTTAAAATATTTTGATACATCTATATCCATATTATATCCTTCTAAAGACCATTATATCAGTAAGTTTTGATTTGTTCAATCATTCTTTTTCTAAATGAATAAGTTTTGAATATTGAAGTTCAGTATCGATAAACCAAGCATTTAATTGTTTTCTTCCTTTTGATACTTTATTATGTGTTGAAAACCCATTTAAAAATCTATTTATAACAATTTCCTTTTCAACTCCGATAACACCATCAAGAGGACCCGTCATTCCTACATCCGTTAAGTAAAAGGATCCTTTAGGCATTAATCTTGCATCATTCGTTTGAACATGTGTGTGAGTTCCAAAAATTATATCAATTTTTCCATCGAAAAAATGCCCCATCGCTATTTTCTCACTTGTTGCCTCAGCATGAATATCTAAAATTGAAAAATCATGATCAACATTTTCTATTATTTCATTAACACATTTAAATGGGTTATCCAAACTTAAATTTATAAAAGCTCTTCCTAGAATATTTATTACAAGTACTTTTAACCCGTTGATATTCTTTACAATATAACCATTTCCAGGTAAGTTATTATAATTTGCAGGTCTCAAGATATTTGAATCTTCAATAAACTCTTTGATTTCTCTATTTCCCCAAACATGATTTCCCATCGTAAAAATGTTAATTCCTAATCCAAGCAAATGATTATAAATCCTCTTGCTAATACCTCTTCCACTAGAAGAGTTTTCAGCATTCGCAATAATTAAATGCGGTTTTAATTCATTTTTTAATTCTTTTAAATGAAAATCTAGAATTTCAATGCCTGGATCTCCATATATATCACCTATAATTAATAGTTTCACAAATTCTCCTTAATATATAAAAAAAGGTAAAACCTTTTTTTATTTTGCTATATCTGTTGCTCTTGTCTCTCTTATGACTGTAACTTTTATTGTTCCAGGATATGTCATCCTCTCCTCTATTTGTTCTTTAATTATTCTAGCAATTGATATAATTGATAAATCATCTACATTTTCAGGTTCTACAATAACTCTTATTTCTCTACCTGCTTGTATAGCATAAGATTTTTTTACTCCTTCAACTTCCATAGAGATTTCTTCGAGCTGTTTAAGTCTTTTCATGTAATTTTCCATTGATTCACTTCTGGCACCTGGTCTTGCTGCTGAAAGTGCATCTGCAGCAGCAACTAGTACTGCAATAATTGTCTCAGCATCTTTATCTCCATGATGTGAAGCAATAGCATCTATAACTTCTTTTGGTTCTTTATATCGACTAACTAAATTAACCCCTATCTCTACATGACCACCATCAACTTCATGGTCAACTGATTTTCCAATATCATGCAGCAGACCTGCTCTTCTAGCAAGAATTTCGTCTTCATTAATTTCAGCAGCTAATTTACCAGCTAAGAAAGCAACTTCAATTGAATGTTTTAATACATTTTGTCCATAACTTGTTCTAAAACTCATTCTACCCAAAAGTTTAACTAAATCTGGATGAATTCTACCAATGCCAGTTTTAAAAACAGCATCTTCTCCTGCTTCTCTAATGAAAACATCCACTTCTTTTCTAGA
>Ga0213864_10000293_pt1 | contig 22499 bp, 16 predicted proteins | sample PICome_5_FD_160078 | JGI IMG/M metagenome (GOLD analysis project Ga0213864, IMG submission 160078) | Coastal seawater microbial communities near Pivers Island, North Carolina, United States - PICO247 | ecosystem: Environmental > Aquatic > Marine > Coastal | place: USA: North Carolina... | reverse complement strand
CGGCTACGGTCTTTGCAACGGAGTCACCGATACAATCATCAACAAAATGAACAGTGCACCCTAAGATATCACTTACAGTTCCAACAATATGGCGCAAAGAAAATTCATCCTGTTTGCCTTTTGGTCGACCTAAGTGTGACATCAATACACAACTACCTCCATCAGCAAGAATTTTACTAATGGTTGGTTTTGCAGATTGAATCCTTGTCGTATCCGTAACCTCGAATGTATCATTCAATGGAACATTAAAATCGACACGAATAATTGCTTTTTTATCCTGAAAATTAAAATCGTTAATTGTTTTCATAGATGGATTTGTTTCTCCACAAATTTAGCTTTTCTTATGGTTTAAAATGGGAATCAATTTGAAAATTTAATACAACGTTTTCGAGTTTTAAAAAACTATATTTGTGTATGTTTTTTGAAAAAGTAATTGGTCAGGAACACATCAAGAACCATTTAATCACTTCGGTTGAAAATGGGCGAATTCCACATGCACAACTATTCGTTGGTGATGAGGGAACAGGTGCACTACCCATGGCCATTGCCTATGCACAATACATTCTGCATTATTATTCCAATGACAAAGAGGCGACAGCAGCGAAATGCCAAAAGTTGCAACATCCTGATTTACACTTTGCTTTTCCTGTGACCTCTACAGATTCCGTTAAAAAGCACCCTGTAAGTAATTTGTTTTTAGAAGAGTGGCGAACCTTTGTCCAAGAGCATCCTTACGGAAGTCTTTTCAACTGGTTGAAGCATATTGGTGTTGATAATAAACAAGGAATTATTGGGGTTGACGAAGCTGAAGATATCGTTAAGAAACTACTTCTTAAATCATACGAAGGTGGCTCTAAGATTATGATTCTTTGGATGGTCGAAAAGATGAATATTGCAGCCGCCAACAAATTGTTGAAGCTAATCGAAGAACCACCAGAAAAGACCATTTTTTTATTGGTTACCGAAAATGAAGAGCAATTATTAGATACGATCAAATCGAGATGTCAAGTATTTCATTTTCCAAAATTAGCCGAAGAAGATATTGCGAATCAACTGATTAAACAGTTGCAAATTGAGGTAAATGAGGCAAAGTTTTATGCACATCAATCGGATGGAAACTTTAACAAAGCGCTGCATTTAGCATTGCATGATTCCAAAGACAGTGATTTTGAAGAATGGTTTGTATTTTGGGTTCGAACGGCTTTTCGTGCCAAAGGAAATCCGGCTGTCGTTCAGGATTTGGTGACCTGGTCGGAAACCATTGCTAAATCGGGAAGAGAAACTCAGAAGCAATTTCTTTTGTATTGCATTCAGTTTTTTAGACAAGCTTTGTTGCAAAATTATACGGCAGAAGATTTGGTCTTTATGCGTACAAGCAACAACTTCGATGTAAAGAAATTCGCACCGTATGTGAATTCAGCTAATGTCGTTGAGATTTTTAAGGAACTAGATGCCGCAATTTATCATATTGAGCGCAATGGCAACGCGAAAGTAATATTGCTTGATTTGACCTTGAAGCTTACCCGATTTTTACATCGAAAAGAAACGGTAATCTAGATTACAGTTGTGTTAAACGAGCGACGTATTTTCCTATCACATCAAATTCCAAGTTAATTCGATCACCCACTTTTAAGGATTGAAATGTCGTATGCGTTTTGGTGTAGGGAATGATGGCAACGCTAAATCCTGTTTTTTGAGAATTTACTACGGTTAAACTTACGCCATTCACAGTAATTGATCCTTTCTCAATTGTAATGTGTTCCGGATTGTCAGTATAATTAAAGGTGTAAACGGTACTTCCGTTTTCATCAATGATATTTGTGCAAACCCCTGTTGTGTCGACGTGTCCTTGAACAATATGGCCGTCCAGACGAGCGCCTAATTTCATCGCTCTTTCTAAATTCACCAAATCATTCACTGTTAAATCGCCAATATTGGATTTGTCAATCGTTTCTTTTATAGCAGTTACCGTGTACTCGTCACCATCAATCGCAACAACCGTCAAACAAACGCCGTTATGAGCCAAACTTTGATCGATTTTCAACTCATATGTGATGTCACTTTTAAGCGTAATATGAAGGTTGGTATCCTCTTTTTCAAGACGAGTTACTTCTCCCAGAGTTTCGATAATTCCTGTAAACATCTCAGTAAAATTTAGTTACTTTTGTGAATGCAAAAATACAAAGAAGCGATAGCATTATGGAGAAAGAGAAGAAAATAATTGTTGGGATTTCAATTGGTGATTTGGCAGGGATTGGAATTGAAGTCATTCTCAAAACCTTTCATGACAAGCGCATGTTGGATTTTTGCACACCCGTATTGTTCGGTTCAACTAAAGTTATCTCACAGCATAAAAAGGTGTTGGAATTGAATAATCCTGTAAACGGAATAAGTACTATCAATCAGATTCAACATTCAAAAATCAATGTGCTGAATGTTTGGAAAGAGGATGTGAATTTTGAAATAGGGAAACCGAATGAAACCTCTGGTGAATACGCTTATAAGTCACTATCTAAAGCAACCGAATGCTTAAAAAAAGGAGAGATTGATGTGCTGCTTACGGCGCCTATCAGTAAGGACAATATTCAATCAGATAAATTCAATTTCCCAGGTCATACCGAATACTTAGAAGCGAGTTTAGAAGGCGAAAGTTTGATGATATTGATGGCTGATGATTTGCGTATCGGATTATTGACAGGTCATATTCCAATTTCACAGGTAGCTGAGGCCATTACTCCCGAATTAATTCAGCAAAAAGTTGAAGTGATGCATCGATCCTTAGCAAAGGATTTCGGAATTCAGAAGCCTCGCATTGCTGTTTTAGGGTTAAATCCGCATTGTGGAGATAAAGGGGTGATTGGTAAAGAAGATGAGGAAATAATTCGACCTACATTAAAAGAAATACAGGACACTGGCAAATTGGTTTACGGACCCTATGCTGCGGATGGCTTCTTCGGATCGAAGACCTACACGCAGTTCGATGGAATCCTGGCTACGTACCATGATCAGGGGTTGGCGCCATTTAAAGCCTTAAGTTTTGGTAATGGCGTGAATTTTACTGCGGGCCTATCGAAAGTGCGAACTTCGCCTGACCATGGAACCGGATTTGATATTGCGGGAAAGAATGAAGCGAGTGCAACGTCATTCAAGGAAGCACTATTTTCTGCCTTACATATTTTTCGAAATAGAGTTGAATCCAAAAAGCTAACTCAAAATCAATTGGTTAAACAAAAAAATTAATTGGAATTAATCTGTAAATTGATTTTTTACCAAACAATTTTTATTATCTTTGCACGCTAATTTAACCTACCATGAAAGAGTTAAGAGAATTTACAATTCAATTTGAGGGGTTAAAAATAGGTAAACATCAGTTCGAATATTCGATTGATAACAAGTTCTTTGAGACATTTAACTACGATGAATTTAAAAGTTCGGAAATAGCTGTAAAATTAGAGTTTGAGAAGAAAAGTACGTTGTTTGAATTACTTTTCAATATCAAAGGAAGCGTCGAAGTTCCATGCGATTTAAGCAATGAGTATTACAATCAAAAAATTAAAGCTTCCATTCCGTTATTGGTAAAGTTTGGTGAAGAATACAATGACGAAAGCGAAGAGTTATTGATTTTACCACACGAAGCTTACCAATTCAGCATTGCACAGTACATATATGAAGCAGTAATTTTGGCTGTTCCGAATAAAAGAATCCATCCGAAGGTATTGGACGGAACATTAGAGTCTGAGACGTTAAAAAAGTTGCAAGAACATACCATACATAGAGAAACAGAAGAAAAAAGTACAGATCCCAGATGGGATAAATTAAAAGATTTATTAATAGACTAAACGATTAAAAATGGCACATCCTAAACGAAAAATTTCTAAAACCAGAAGAGATAAAAGGAGAACGCATTATAAAGCTGCTAATCAGCAAATCGCTACAGATCCTACGACTGGGGAAGCACATTTATACCACAGAGCTCACTGGCATGAAGGTAAATTATACTACAGAGGTCAAGTTGTATTAGAAGGTGCATCTGTAGAAGAATAACAAAATTCAACAAATTCTTAAAAACTCTCAGTTTTGAGGGTTTTTTTTTGTTTTTAAGTCAAAAAACGATGATTTTGACCATTTTTAGTCAGAAAAGTGGTTTTTTTCACTACTTTTGACCACTGTAAAAATCTGATATATTATTCAATTATGGCCAAATTAACTGCAGCCATTACGGCAGTAGGCAAATATGTTCCAGATTACATTCTAACAAATAAAGAGTTAGAGACCATGGTAGAAACGAACGATGAGTGGATTACTACCAGAACGGGAATTAAAGAAAGAAGAATTCTGAAAGGTGAAGGTTTAGGTACATCTTTCATGGCTATAAAAGCAGCACAAGATTTATTGGAAAAAGGCAATATCGATCCGAAAGATATCGATATGGTAATTGTCGCTACAGCAACTCCAGATTTGCCCGTAGCTTCGACCGCTGTATACACTGCTTCAGAAATAGGGGCGGTAAACGCCTTTGCCTATGATTTACAAGCGGCCTGTTCTAGTTTCTTATATGGAATGTCAACAGCTGCTAGTTATATAGAATCTGGACGCTACAATAAAGTGTTATTGATTGGCGCAGATAAAATGTCTTCTATTATTGATTATACAGATCGTGCTACCTGTATCATTTTTGGCGATGGTGCCGGTGCTGCCCTCTTTGAACCTAACCAAGAAGGATTTGGTTTGCAAGATGAGTTGTTAAGGAGCGATGGTGTGGGACGTGAATTTTTGAAAATCGAAGCGGGAGGCTCAATGTTGCCTCCATCCATAGCTACAGTAAATGCTGGAAAGCATTTTGTACATCAAGAAGGTAGAACTGTATTTAAATATGCAGTGTCTAGTATGGCAGATGTATCTGGAAAAATATTAGAACGAAACAACCTTGATGAAACAACGATTGATTGGTTGGTTCCACATCAAGCAAACACCCGAATTATTGAAGCCACCGCAAATCGTGTGGGCGTTGGTCCGCAAAAGGTAATGCAGAATATTCATAAATATGGAAATACAACTTCGGCAACACTTCCTTTATTGTTAGCCGATTATGAAAATCAATTAAAAAAAGGAGATAAGTTAATATTTGCGGCCTTTGGTGGTGGATTTACCTGGGGTGCAATTTATTTGACTTGGGCTTATAACCCTAAATAAAAAAGACAACTAAATTTTTACAAACATGGATATTAAAGAAATTCAAAATCTTATTCGCTTTGTAGCCAAGTCTGGTGCAAGTGAGGTAAGTCTTGAAATGGAAGATGTAAAATTAACAATCAAGACAGGACCGGAGAAAACAGAAACGACTATTGTTCAGTCTCCAATCCAAAGTCTTCCTGCGGTTGCTCCTCAACAGCAAATCGTTCCTCAGCCAGTTGCTGAACCTGTAGCTCCAGCTGCCCCGGCAAAACCTGCAGCTGAAGAAAACAGCAAATACATCGAAATTAAATCTCCAATGATTGGTACTTTCTACAGAAAACCATCGCCAGACAAAGCAAATTTTGTTGATGTTGGAAGCGAGGTTAAAGTAGGCGATACCGTTTGTGTGATTGAGGCGATGAAATTATTCAACGAAATCGAATCTGAAATATCTGGTAAAATAGTTAAGGTATTGGTAGATGATTCTACACCAGTAGAATTTGATCAACCATTATTCTTAGTTGACCCCTCATAGTCAATCCTTATCGATTGAATTTTATTTTTTGTCAACGTAAACTATCAAACTATGTTTAAAAAAATTCTAATTGCAAATAGAGGTGAAATCGCTTTGCGTGTTATTCGTACATGTAAAGAGATGAATATTAAGACAGTTGCGGTATACTCAACTGCAGACGCAGATAGCTTGCATGTTCGTTTTGCCGACGAAGCTGTTTGTATTGGTCCTGCTGTGAGTAGTGAATCCTATTTGAAAATGTCAAATATTATTGCCGCTGCAGAAATCACCAATGCCGATGCCATTCATCCAGGATATGGTTTCTTATCAGAAAACGCGAAGTTCTCAAAATTATGTGCAGAACATAATATAAAATTTATTGGTGCTTCTCCTGAGATGATTGATCGAATGGGAGATAAGGCGAATGCAAAAGCAACCATGAAGGCTGCAGGTGTGCCTTGTGTTCCTGGAAGTGATGGGATTATCGAAAACTTTGAAGAGTGTAAAAAGTTAGCCGATGAGGTAGGTTACCCAGTGATGCTTAAGGCTTCTGCCGGTGGTGGTGGTAAAGGTATGCGTGCTGTTTGGAAAGCCGAAGATCTAAAGGATGCTTGGGATTCTGCAAAACAAGAATCAAAAGCAGCTTTTGGCAATGATGATATGTATATGGAGAAGTTTGTTGAAGAACCTCGTCATATCGAAATTCAAATTGTTGGTGATGCCTATGGAAAAGCATGTCATTTATCTGAAAGAGATTGTTCTGTTCAGAGACGCCATCAAAAGTTAACGGAAGAAACTCCATCACCTTTTATGACAGATGAGTTGCGAGAAAAAATGGGAGATGCTGCCGTAAAAGCTGCAGAATATATCAAATATGAAGGGGCTGGTACAGTAGAATTCTTGGTTGATAAACATAGGAATTTCTACTTTATGGAAATGAATACTCGTATTCAGGTAGAGCACCCAATTACCGAAGAAGTTGTGGATTACGATTTGATTCGCGAGCAGATTTTAGTAGCTGCCGGAGTGCCAATTTCTGGAAAGAATTACTATCCAAAGTTACACTCTATCGAATGCCGAATCAATGCAGAAGATCCGCATAATAACTTCAGGCCTGCTCCAGGTAAAATCACAACTTTACACACACCAGGAGGTCATGGCGTTCGGATGGACTCACATGTATATGCTGGTTATGTGATTCCTCCAAACTACGATTCAATGATTGGAAAACTAATTGTTACTGCTCAAACCCGAGAAGAGGCAATTAATAAAATGAAAAGAGCATTGGATGAGTTTGTTATTGAAGGGATAAAAACAACGATTCCTTTCCACAGACAATTGATGGATCACCCAGACTATGTTGCTGGTAATTATACCACAAAATTTATGGAAGATTTTGTAATCGAATAAACAGAAGATTATACGATGTTGAAAAGAGAATGCAATTTGTATTCTCTTTTTTTTATCTTTAATTTTAAATCGACCGAAATGAAAATTGACGGAATAGATAAAATTATCATCAAAAGTTTGGTTAAGGATGCTCGAACACCCATTCTAACGATAGCTAGAAAAGTTGGAGTATCTGGAGCGGCCATTCATCAGCGCCTTAAAAAGCTTGACAAATCCAAGTTGATTGATGGTTATAAAATGGTATTAAACCCCAAGGCGCTAGGGTATTCAACTACTGCATTTGTAGGCATATTTTTAGATTCTTCGAGTCAATATTCCTCGGCGATAAAGCGGTTAAAAGAAATTCCAGAAATTGTCGAAAGTCATTACACAACAGGTAATTACGCTATTTTCATTAAAATTATGTGTAAGAATAATGAAGATTTAATGCACTTGCTAAACAAGGATATTCAAACCATTAAAGGAGTTTCTAGAACTGAAACTTTTATCTCTTTAGACCAGCAAATTGATCGACAAATTTCTATTTAATTGGTCATAATTTTTCTGCTTTCACAGTTGCAGATTATCTCTGCTTAATTGCAATACAACCCATTCGAATTACCATTCGCCGATGTTTTAAAATTTCGGAAAATCTTCAGCGTATCTTTGAAATTCATAAGGACACAATTATAAGTTGGGGGATTTATCAATTGTACATAACTGGAGGTAACTCCAGTTTTTTTTATCCTATACTTTTTACATGTATCGGCAGGGTATATAAAGTTCTAGCCTAAAGGGGCCCATAGTCCTCACTTTGGCAAGGTGATGCGCCACCCCTGAGCCACTTATGTAAAAGGGGTTTGAAATTCTTACCTTCTTGATTCATTATTGAACAGGAAACAATTGAATTCCAATGAATTAGCTATTTTTTACAATCATTTTGTCACTTTCAAACTTACACTCAAACCTATTGAAATTTTTAATGCTCTAGAAATCCCTCGAACGACGCTATAGATTCCTAAAATTATGAATTTCTTCAAAGGTTAACTCAGGGTTTGCTCCTTCACTTTGGGCCACCAATCCTCCAACAGCACAGGCTAAATCCATAGCATATTGAGGTGATTCCCCTTTTAACAAGTAACTGATCAAGGAGGCCAAAAAGGAATCTCCTGCCCCAACCGTATTTACCACTTCTACAGGATAACCCTTTTGGTGATAAAGTTTACCATTATACAATAAAATGGCTCCATCTTTCCCTCTAGTTACGCAAATATGAGGCGTGTTTGTGGCTTTGGAGAGAAAGTTAATATGCTTTTCTAATGTTCTGTGCTGAGAGCCGAAATATTCGGCAATCAGCAGTAATTCATCATCATTAAATTTTATGAAATCAGCTTTTCCCATCAATTCAACGAGCACTTCTCTATTGTAAAATGGAGCGCGGAGGTTGACATCAAAAACTTTATACGTAGCGCTGTTTAAAAATTCAAAAAGCGTATTTTTTGATACCGTATTCCTACAAACTAGACTTCCAAAAATAAAAGCATCTGCTGCTTCAACCTCTTTCTTTGCTTTTTCATCAAATCCAATAGCATCCCAAGCTCTAGGGGAATCTATCGTATAAGAAGCTGATCCTTCTCCATCTAACAGAACACTAACGCTCCCTGTTTTTAGTTCGTTATCTTTTTGAAGACATGCTATATTGACACCCTTTTTGCTGAGATAATCAATGATTTTGGTCCCTTCTTCATCCTGTCCAATCTTACTAATTAGGCTTACATCATTTTGAAATGATGCTAATCGAACAGCTACATTTAGAGGTGCTCCACCAATTCTTTTATAAGTGGGGAATACGTCCCAGAGAACTTCTCCAAAGCATATGATTTTCTTCACTACAATATTTTTAGTTGTCGTTTGCAAGTTCTTCTGAAAGTGATTCCAATGACTTTCCTTTGGTTTCTGGCATTTTAAATTGTGCCCAGAGCAATTGAACAATCATCATCACTGCAAAAAATATAAAAATGGGCCACGGATTTTCTTTAAAAATCCCTTCATTCTCATCTAAAAATAACGGCGTTATCAATGTTATTAGCGCTGCAAAAACCCAATGAGTTCCTGTCCCCCAAGATTGACCACTCGCTCGTACATTGTTGGGAAATATTTCAGAAATAAACACCCAAATAACCGCGCCCTGACCAATGGCATGAGATGCTACAAACATGAGAATAAATGATAACAGTATAGTAGAACTGGAAGCGTTGTAAAAACACCAACCTACCATGGCTAAGCTCACAATATAACCTACAGATCCAATTTTGATGAGTTGGCGACGTCCGAGCTTGTCTATCAAGTAAACACCTACAAAGGTAAACACCAAATTAACTAGACCAATAGAGATAGAACTAAAGAGTGACTCTTTGTCTGCCAAACCGGAACGTTCCAATATCTCAGGAGCATAATAAAGTACAAAATTGATTCCTGATAACTGGTTAAAAAAGGCGATCAAAAAGCCTAGCCACAACACTTTATTGTACTTCTTTTGGAAGAGTCGCTCCCCTGTCATTGCATCTAGCAAATCCTTTTTGATTTCATTCAATTGCTGCACTGCTTTCTCTTTGCTGTATATAAAGTTCAAAACTTGGATGGCTTTATCATCATCTTGTTTTTGCAATGCTAACCACCTTGGACTATTGGGTACTCTGAACATCATAAAAATGTATACAAAAGCAGGAACAGCCTCTATACCAAGCATCCAGCGCCAATCGTTTGTTCCTCCAAATCCCTTTAACAAATAGTTAGAAATAAACGCAATGAAAATCCCGAAAACAATATTAAACTGGTAGAGTGCAACAAGTTTTCCTCGGTTTTGAGCAGAAGAAATTTCTGAGATGTATATAGGAGCGGCAACTGAGGAAGCTCCTACACCCACTCCTCCGATGAATCTGAAAAAAGAAAATGTATACGGGTCAGTGGCCAGTGCAGATCCTATAGCGGAAATTAAATACAATATCCCTATCCAGAATAAGGTTTTTTTACGACCAAATTTATCACAAGGGATACCTCCAAACAATGCTCCCAATACGGTTCCCCATAATGCCATTGACATGATGAAAGTTCCGTGAAAAAGAGGAGATGTATTCCATAACTCTTTAATCGGTTGATTGGCTCCTGAAATGACAACCGTGTCAAAACCAAATAAAAACCCTGCCAAAGCTACGGTAATAGACCAATGTATTAGTTTACGATTCATGCCTAGTAATTTTATTTCCAAATGGATTGGATTGCTGAAAATTTAAATTGATGAATTCCTTCTGTTGAGATGATTGATAATGGTGTAGTTGGAAATAATAACTCTGTCATGACAAAGGCTCCATCATTCACAAACAATTCAACGGATGAAGTATCTACAAAAAGCTTTACATTGGATATTTCTTTAAAAGGAAGCTGTGCTTTATGAATTACTCCAAAATCTTTACTAAACGTGTTTTTACCTGCTTGTGTTCTATCTGTAACGATCTCTCCATTTTCAATAGCTATTGTAAAGGATTCATCCAACTCGTTTGAAAACCTTATAGAAGCACTGGTAAGCGTCTCATCGATCTCAATAGCATAAGAAATTTGAGAAGACCGATATTCGTTCTCCGTAATGCGTTTAGAAGGTTTCAAAATTGCCTCCATCTCCTGAACTGGTTTTGAACATAATAAATGTTTCTCTCCCATCTTTTTTAACGTCAATTCTCTGGGAATAGTCATAGCACTTCTCCATTTTTCGGTAGGGACAACCTGAGCATATTGCCAATTGCTCATCCAGCCCATAAATAGTCTCCGACCATCTGCATCCGGGATATCACTAAAGGTGACTCCTGCATAATTATCTGCTCCAAAGTCTACCCATTTCGTTTCTGTATGATCTGGCAAAAAAGTGTTCCCATCAAAATTACCCACCAAATATTGGGTCGCGGAGCCTCCTTGCGGACCCTTAGAATTGACGCTTATCAAAAGCACCCATTTTTCATGACCATCCTGATCGATTAATGAAAATAAATCTGGACACTCCCAGACACCTTCACGGGTTTCAAGTTGTTTCTTGAATTCGCTCTCTAATTGCCAGTCTTTTAAATTTTTAGAACTGTAAAAATTAATACGATCTTTAACAGCCAACACCATGACCCACTGTTTTGATTCTCTATGCCAAATTACTTTCGGGTCTCTAAAATCTCGAATTCCTGGATTGGGAATAACGGGATTCCCTTCGTATTTACTCCATGTTCTTCCTTTGTCCAGACTATAGGCTATTGCCTGACTTTGGAATGTGATTTTCCCTGACTTTTCACCTTCCGGATCGTGATAGGTGTACATGGCAATCATTGGAGGATTTTGTTTAGAACCCAACCCTGAGGTATTGTTCCAGTCAACCACACAACTACCACTGAAAATATATCCTTTTTCATCTGGATATATTGCGATGGGGAGTCGTTGCCAATGAATCATATCTTTGGATACTGCATGACCCCAATGCATAGGTCCCCAAACCGTATCGTCTGGATAATATTGATAAAAGAGGTGATATTCTCCTTGATAATATACCATTCCGTTCGGATCGTTCATCCAATTTTCTTCGGGTGTGAAATGAAATACAGGTCTGTGCATTTCTTCTTTCTTCACAGCGATACTATCTATTACCATATGTTGATATTTAGGTGGTGCTTTTTTTGTTTTTTGACATGATACAAGAGCCATAAAACAAAGCGTAAGGAGAAAGCATTCATACTGTTGTTTATTTTTCAATCTTGTATGTCTTTTTTTCAGGACCTACTCCTTTAATGGTTAATGACTTCCATTGTTTGGGTAGTATTGGATTTTCTTGAACGATCCCTTCTTCTGAGATATCCAAACCTCCAAATCCAAACAAAACAGTTTGCAGCATACCTCCAGCTCCTGTTGCAAAATAAGGATGTGTGGCTGTAGCTGTCTCTGACAATGCACCAAAAGGTGGGCGTTTATTGGGTTCATAACTTTCTTTAAAAAGCCGGAATGCATTTTCTGCATCGCCCAATCGTGCATACAATACGGCAAAAACAGATTTGCCCATAGCAGGACCTTCCTTAGCCAATTTGGGTTCATAATAGTGTAAGTCTTTTAAAATCGTAGGGGTATCTGAAACAATGTTTAAAGGATAACTTAATAAGTTTACATCAGCTTGTTTAATGCGATCACCATCATATTTGCTATGCTCCATAGTTGTCCCGTCAGAAAAACGATGAATTTTGATTGCACCAGCTACTTTTTCCCAATCAGTATTGGGTGTCATCCCCAATACTTTTGCAGCTAATGTTGCATATTGTAGCGCTGTAATAGCAGCTCCATTTGTAAAGGCATTATCATCTACATTGGGAGCAAACTCATTGGCTCCCACCACATTCTTAATAGAGTAACTACCATCGTTATTTTTAGTAGATCGACTTACCCAATAATCAGCAACTTCCTTCAACATAGGATATCCCCTTTCTTTCAACCATTTTTCATCTTTGGTAACCCGATAGTAATTCCAAAAAGCAATAGCTACATCTGCCGTTATATGGTGTTCAAAAGTGCCTGTAAGTGCCCAAGCTGGAGTAGCTTCTTCACCTGTATCATCACTCTCCCATGGAAACATTGCTCCTTTGTAACCAAAATTTACAGCTTTCTGTTTGGCCTTGTCCAATCGATCGGACCTATAATTTACCAGAGAACGAGCAATGCCTTGATTCAATAATAAAATAGGTGGATACATCCATAGTTCGGTATCCCAAAAAATATGTCCGTTGTAATTTTGTGAAGATAGTCCCATAGGGGCAATGCTCAAATCAGAATCATCTCTCCCGAAGGCATATAAATGATATAAAGCCAGACGAATGTCTTGCTGTGATTGCAGATCACCTTCGATGACGATGTCACCTTGCCAAAGCTCCTTCCATAGATGTATATGTTCCTTCAATAAATCTTTTTTGGGAGTTAACAAATTAAAAATAACAAAGCGTTCTGATTCCGACTGTGGATCATTAAAATCTTGTGTAGAGGTTTGCGCGGCAGTCCATGCAAAATCTAATGTTTCTCCTTTCTTAACGACACTTTCAAAAGCAAGTTGATTGAGATAATCTGATACTTTGGTATGCATGAGCTCTGGTCTTTGATGCTCTCTGGCACTATTGATGTCGTGCCAAATAAAAGTGCCTGAAGCAGCAACCGTATGACGTCCCAGTCTACTTTTTGCTACCGTTTGTAGAATGGGCATGGTGGTTTCTAAATCCCTTAAAATGCGGAATGTGCTGGTCGGATTCTGATATTCTTCGGGTGTTTCAATAGAAGCTATCACTTTTACATTGATATTTTCTTTTGCTTTGATGGTCACATCTAAATATCCCGCGTAAGGTACATTTCGCAGTGCATACATGGTGTAGCTGATATGAGCTTTGTTTTTGTATGTAAATTGAGTTGTAAAGGCAGCCTTCTTCATATCAAGCCTTTGACTCCAATTAGAAATATGGTCTTCCTCTATTTCCTCTCCGTTAATTTCTATTTGGATATTTTGAAAGTTCATACCCAATAAAATTCGACTTACACCAAGAGGTGACTCCTTATCGTAGACATTATTCAGTATGATTTGTTCGGTCTTAAAAAGATGCTTTGAAGGCAAAATGCCTATTCTTCCATTGGCAACTACAATTCCGGTGTAATTTGAGTTATCGGTAGTAGAAATATTCCATTCATCATTTTGGGAATAAACGTGTATACAACTGATAATTAAGATAGTAATGAGAATATGTTTCATCAGAAAAATTTTAATCATTTCAATTCGTAATGATGAACAAATTAATTGCTTATGATGTATAAAAAAAATTTCTTTTTGAAAGAACAGTTATTTCGGGTACGAAAACCTTTTCGAACTATAAAGGTTTTGTAGACTTTCTCAAGATGAGTTCTGTAGGCAATTCAACAATTTCTTTTTCAAATAGCATTCCATGCTTTTTTGCTTGGATTTCTTTGAAGAGCAAATCAAATGCTTTACATCCCATTTCAAATCCGGGTTGGTTAACAGTCGATATTTGAGGTGTCGTAACACTCGTTAAAAACCAATTGCTAAAACCAATGAGTGATATCTGTTCTGGAATTTGAACTTCCATTTCTTTTAATTTCATTAAAACTCCCGTTGCTATAATATCGGTAAGCGCAAAAATTCCATCCAAATCTTCATGATCTTTCATCATCTGTTCTGCAATTTGATATCCATCATCAAACGATAAATTTTTAGCAGTATACACTAGTGATTTATCGTATTCAATATCACTATTATCTATGGCTGCTTTGTAACCTAGGAAACGATCAATAGTAGTTTGAGGATCTAAAATACCTCCAATGTGAGCAATCTTTTTACATCCTGTATGAATCAAGTGTGTTGTTGCATTGTATGCCGCTTTTTTATCATTAATCACAACTTTTGAACAATCTAACAATTTGTAAATTCTGTCATATAGCACCAAAGGAATCCCTTTACTCTTCATCTCTTTGATGTGACCAATATCTTTAGTGTTATTAGAGAGCGAAATTAAAACTCCGTCCACATTTTTATTAAGAAGCATCCCCAATTGCTCTTTTTCTTTTTCGTAGGAGTCACCAGATTGTAAGACAATCACTGCATACCCATTGCTTTTTGCACAGGTAATCACACCATGAATTACTTTTGCAAAAAAATCATGAGTAATTTCAGGAATGATCAATCCTATAATCTTAGATTCACTACTGCGCAAACTTTGAGCAAAAGAATTAGGCCTGTAATTTAATTTTTCAGCTAGGTCTAAAACCCTTTTTTTAGTAGCATCACTAATATCTGAATAACCTTTCAATGCTTTTGATGCCGTTGCGATAGAAATCCCTAGTTCATCGGCTATTTTCTTTAAAGTCACATTCGGCATAAAAAGGAGATTTCAAATTCTTCTAATTCTTTTTTTAACATCATCATATCCAACTCCAAATCGGCTTGATAAATATATAAAATCCTTGTATATTTAATTATTCTCAAAAAAAAACAATTTATTTAATAATTCCTTAAATCGAAAAGGTTTTCGTTTTTATTTCGTAAATTTTCAGTTCTAAAATTTTGAAACTCCAAAAAAAAAGATGACTTTGCGTGTTAATAATAAGTTAAAAAATCTTAAAGTATGTCAAAAACTTACATTACAACTCAATTAAACTTTAATGAAATATGAAAAATAACTTACTCAAGAAATTTTTAATACTGCCTGTCTTTTTATTGACAGTGGGTATGATGTATGGTCAAACAGTTGTGAAAGGAGTAGTTTCAGATAGTTCTGGAACCCTGCCTGGAGTATCTGTTGTGGAAAAAGGATCAACAAATGGTACACAGACTGATTTTAATGGAAGCTACAGTATTACACTGAAATCTTCAAATGCAACATTGGTCTTTAGCTATTTGGGATACAAAACTCAAGAAGTTGCTGTAGATGGTAAAAATACCATTAATGTAACGCTAGTTGAAGATTCTACTCAATTAGATGAGATTGTGGTAATTGGTTATGGTACAACCACGGTGAAAGATGCTACCGGAGCCGTTACTTCTGTTAGCGCTGCTGAATTTAACAAAGGGGTCATTACTTCTCCTGAACAATTAATTCAAGGAAAAACTGCAGGGGTACAGATTACCCAAACAAGTGGTGAGCCTGGGGCAGGAGTTAATATTCGAATTCGAGGAACCAACTCAGTTCGTGCAAATAATAATCCATTATTTGTTGTAGATGGAATTCCATTAGCAGAAGGCTCTAATACAGCGGGAACAGATGTACCTGGAGTAGGGGCAAACCCATCAAAAAACCCATTAATATTCTTAAATCCGAATGATATTGAAAGCATTAGTATTTTGAAAGATGCTTCTGCAACAGCTATTTATGGATCTAGAGGTGCGAATGGTGTGGTAATTATCACTACAAAATCTGGGAAAGCTGGGAAAGACTCTTTTGAATACACTTCACAATTTAGTTTTTCAAACCCAGCAAAAACGTTTGATTTACTAACTGCACAAGAATATTTAAGCGAAAGTGCAAGATTAGGATTTAATGCAAACGATAGAGATTTTGGTAACATTACAGATTGGCAAGATGTCATCTACAGAAATTCGACATCAGTAACTCAGAACTTTGCATATAATAAAGGTTACAAGTCAGGGAGCCTGAGAGCTTCTATGGGACTTTCAAACCAGCAAGGAATCGTGGAAAAATCACAATTAAAAAGATTTGATCTTCGTTTAAATTGGCAACAAAGACTTCTCAAAGACAAATTGAAGTTGACGTTCCAAGGAACAATTTCGGATGTAGACGATCAGACACCTCCGCTAGCAGGGACTGCTGGTTTTCAAGGAGATTTAATTGGATCGGCTTATGCAGCTAACCCTACATGGTCATCTGATCCTACGTTCGACAATACTGGAGGTTTAATCAATCCTGCAAACTTACTAGCGAATACACAGAATACTACCGATACCAATCGTCTTTTATTTAGCCTTGGTGCAGACTATCAATTAACTGAAAATATTTCTGCAAATGTAAAATTTGGATATGACAAATCGAATGCTGATACTAGAGGTGTGAGTAATTCAAACATTGTTGCTATTGGAGGTGGTATTCAAGGTAATGGTAGAGGAACTTATAACGATTTTGAATTTACAAATTCATTGTTAGAAGCTACTATGAATTATAAGAAGTCCACTAAAAATTCTACTTTGGATGTGCTATTAGGATTCTCTTATCAAAAGTTTGATCGTAAAGGAACTAACGCTCAAGGATGGGGCTTTAATACGACAGATTTAGATGCAATGGGTAATGTTCTTTCAAGTGCAACCAATAGTGTAGCTTCTCAAATTACTGGAGATTATCAGCAATTTGCATACGCAACTGCATTCCAGGGAGGTAATATTGGTGCTGGTAACGTTTTTGTAACAAGACTACAAGACGGATTACCTATTGATTTCGTGAATCTTACAACACCTTCAGACTTAAGAGCGCTGGCAGTTGATACGTTTGATAATTATGACGAATTACAATCATTCTTTGCGAGAGTAAACTATAGTTTGTTCGATAAATACTTACTTACTGCTACATTCAGAGCAGATGGTTCTACGGCTTTTGGAGCAGGAAATCAGTACGGATATTTCCCTTCAGGAGCTTTTGCATGGAAATTAACTGAAGAAGATTTCATTCCAGACAATGTTTCTACTTTAAAGTTGAGAATCAACGCAGGACTTACAGGAAACCAAGAAGGTGTCGGTTATGGTAATGCCGTAAGAAGAACGAGATTTAATGGCATTGGTATTAATGAAGCAGGAGAAGTTGTTGTTCCAGGTACTGGTGTTGTTGCTTTTGAGAATCAAGACTTAAAGTGGGAAAGCACATTCCAATATGGAGCTGGTATTGATTTTGGTTTCAATAATGATCGTTTGAGAGGTACATTTGACTATTATAACAAAAGTACAAGAGACTTATTGTTTTTGATTCAATCTGCGCAACCTGCGATTCAGCCATTCCAATTTCAAAACTTACCAGACTCTAAAATTATAAACAGAGGTATTGAGTTTGCTTTGGGATACGATTTTGTACAAGGAGATGAATTTACTTGGGATGCTGACTTTAATATCGCATACAACTACAATAATGTAGAATCATTAAGTGGGGAGTATATTTCTGGAGCAATCAATGGGCAAGGATTATCAGGTGCTTTTGCTCAAAATTTAGCACAAGGACAACCACTGTTCTCTTGGTACGTTAGAGACTTCAGAGGATTTGATGCCCAAGGACAGCCTGTGTATAGAAATGGAGGGGATCCTTTATTTGTAGGAAAGAGTGCTTTACCTACAATCACGGGAGGTTTATCTACAAGTGCTACCTATAAAAACTGGAGCTTTAATGCCTATTTTACAGGGCAGTTTGGACACTACATTTACAATGCAACACAGAATGCATTCTTTACAGCAGGTTCCTTTGCTTCGGGTAGAAATGTACTAGCATCTACACTTACAAGCGGAGAATCTTTGAACGCTGCTGCGGATCCAAGTACTAGATTTTTGGAAAAAGGAGATTTTGTACGATTACAGACATTATCTGCATCCTACAATGTTCCTATGAAAGAATCTTCTTGGTTTGACTCAGTACAACTAACATTAACAGGACAAAACTTACTTCTATTTACTGGTTATTCAGGTTTAGATCCAGAAGTAAGTAGTAGAACTGATGGAGGACTACCTACGTTAGGAATTGATTATGGAGCTTTCCCAAATCCAAGAACCTTTACGTTTGGTATTAACGCAAAATTTTAGAAAAACATGAAAAATTTATTTACAAGAATGAGAAAACTATTTCTAGCCATGTTTGCGATGGTAACAGTATTATCATGTACAGACTTAACAATAGAAGGTACAGATTCTTTATTGCAAGAGACTCCTGAATTTACAGGAGTAGAAGATGTTGCAGGATCTTTGACATCTGTTTACCAAGCAACATATGGAATGTTGGGAGACCAAGCAAACTTTTTTGCTTTGAATGAAGTAACTACGGACGAGACGTTAGTTCCAACGCGTGGAACAGACTGGAGTGATAATGGTATTTGGAGACAATTACATAATCACACCTGGAAACAGGATCACGGGTTTATACTGACAACTTGGAATCAATTGAATGGAAATGCATACAGAGCTACAGAAATTATTGATCCTTTGAGTCAAGCAAGTGCACAACAGGCTGCAGAAGCTAAATTTTTGCGAGCTTTTAATATGTATTTTGTGTTGGATTTCTGGGGAGTTGCTCCTTTTAGAAATGCAACTGACCCTGGTTCATCAATTCCTACAGTGTTGTCATCACAAGAGGCGTATGATTTTATTGTTCAAGATTTGAACGAAGCTATTTCAGATTTACCTGCAGTAGGACCTAGTGCAGCAACAAGTCGTGCTTCTAAATCAGCTGCTCGATATTTGTTGGCCAAAGTAATGTTAAATAGTGAACGTTACACAGGTGCTGCACCTAATTATGGACAAATTATAAGTTTGATTGATGGTATTACTGGTGAAGGCTATGCTTTAGCGGCAGATTACTTCAATATCTTTAATCCAGCTGTAGATACAGAAACTATTTGGTATGCTAACGAATCATTAGGTATTGGAAACCGTATATGGAATGGACTACATTACAATATGACAACTCCAGATAATGGTGGTGGTGGTTGGAATGGTTTTTCCACGCTAGCTGAATTCTATGATTTATTTGAAGGAGATGCCAACCAAAATTATATGGGCTCTAATCAAGAAGAACGAAGAGGATGGGTGCCTGATGCAACTACAGCAGATAATACCTCAAACTGGGGAATTGGATATGGGTTCTTACAAGGACAACAATACTCTGGTAGTGGTGCAGCTTTAACAGATAGATCTGGAAATCCATTAAGTTTTACAAAAGACTTAAGTCTTACCAATAGTAATGAAACTAATGGAATCAGAATTATTAAATATCATCCTAATCCAATGCCTCCAGGAGTCGCAGGCGGATCACAATCCTTTAGAGCACACGAGATTATCTTTAGATATGCAGATGCCTTCTTAATGAAAGCAGAAGCTACCTTAAGAAATGGCGGTGATGCAACTGCAATGGTTAATCAGTTGAGAGCATTGCGTGGAGCGAGTGCATTAGCTAATGTATCTCTACAGGATATGATTGATGAAAGAGGTCGTGAATTATATTATGAGTTTTGGAGAAGAAATGATCTACTAAGATTTGGACAGTTTACCAAAGATTGGGAATATAAAGATCCAAGTGCTATTGGAGACGCGAATAGAAGATTATTCCCTATTCCATTAGCAGCCTTAGTATCAAATCCAAATCTAGAACAAAATCCAGGATATTAAGAATTAAACTGTTCTCATGTAGCATTGTTTGTGTTATATAAATGTAAAAGAGGTTGTTAAGTATTGACAACCTCTTTTCTTTTCGCACAACTTATTTACAATTTTAAAAATGAGATCTCTTCTAAAAATATAGCAGTCTTAGGTCTAACTTTCGGATGCAGGGATTCTTTTCAAAAAAGTTTTTTTTGCAACCTTATATTGATAAGCTTTTATATATTGTAGCGTGTTACTAAGGAGTATTTATTTTGTTTTTTTTATAACGTTATTCTTTTCATGCGAGAGGATAAAACCCTTGGATTTCAGCAGTCAATTTGAGTCTATATCGTCAAAAAAAACAGGGATTAATTTTGTCAATACTATAAAAAATACACAATCCTTAAACATCCTTAATTACCTCTATTTTTATAATGGTGGAGGAGTTGCAACATCTGATTTTAATAATGACGGCCTACTCGATTTGTATTTTACAGGAAATCAGGTCGCTGATAAGCTATACCTAAATAAAGGGAATTTTGAGTTTCAAGACATTACAGAGGCCGCTCAAATTACTAATAATAAAGGCTGGACGACGGGGGTTACAGTAGTAGATATTAATAATGATGGTCTACTCGATTTGTATATCTGTAAGGTAGGAGATTACAGAGGAATTAAAGGACACAACTTACTCTATATCAATCAAGGAACTGATAACGAGGGAATTCCAACGTTCAAAGAGGAATCCGAAGGATATGGACTCAATATCCTATCATTTGCAACACAAGCAGTCTTTTTTGATATGGACAAAGACAATGATCTAGATATGTTTTTATTGAATCATTCTGTCCATCCCAATAGTAATTACGGAAGAGGAGTTAAAAGAAAACAAAAAGATACATTGAGTGGAGATCGATTGTATGAAAATCAGAATGGTCGATTCAAAGATATAACCAAAAGCTCTGGCATCTTTCAAGGAAAAATTGGGTATGGACTAGGGTTAGGAGTTAGTGATTTAAACAATGATTCGTACCCAGATATTTATGTTGGAAATGATTTCTTTGAAAATGATTATTTATATGCAAATAATAAAAACAAAACATTTACAGAACTCATTCATCAAAATCCAAATAAATTAGGTCATACCACACATTTTTCTATGGGGAATGATATTGCTGATCTAAATAATGATGGATGGACTGATATTATTTCTTTAGATATGCTTCCTGAAAACATGGAAACTTACAAACAATCAGGAAAGGAATATGGGTATCAGACCTATTATAATTATATCAAAAATGGATATGCTCCGCAATTCATGCAAAATACATTGCATTTCAACAGGAAAAATTTTGATTTCTCAGAAACTGGCTATTTGAGCAATATTTCTGCAACAGAATGGTCTTGGGCTCCCTTAATTGCTGATTTTGATAATGATGGCTATAGTGATATCTATATTACCAATGGAATATTAGGAGCTACCAACGATATGGATTTCATCAATTTCATATCTGATAGAGAAATTCAAAAACAGCTGAACAAAAAATTTACAGACAAAGAATTACAACTCATTAAAAAAATCCCACAAAAGAAGGTACCCAACTATTTTTTTAAAAATCTTCAAAACCGACAATTTGAAAATGTTTCAAATAAGTGGCTGCCTAACAACCCAAAATCGTATAGCCATGGTGCAGTATATGGTGATTTAGATAATGATGGCGATTTAGACATTGTTGTCAATAATACTAACAATCCAGCTTTTGTCTTAGAAAATAAAACAATACAAGCTACATCGGCGCCCAACGAAAAGGTACACTTTTTAAAAGTCAAATTTATAGGCCCACAGAACAATACATTCGGAATTGGAGTAAAAGTGATTCTTTATGCAGGTAAAAAATTATGGGTAAAAGAAAACTACACAACAAGAGGGTACTTATCTGCTATTGCTCCTCAGCTACATTTTGGATTGGGTAAAACTCAGACAATCGACTCTTTAAAACTGCTATGGTCGGATGGTAAGCAAGAATTATTAAAAAATATACGTGCGAATCAAACCCTTGAACTCAATTATAAAAATGCAACAGAAAACAATGTGATAACAGGAAGAAAAAAGAAAAATTTACTACTGCCTGTGAACCCTATAATTCCTTTTAAACACAATGAAAATAGTACGATAGCTTTTAATAGAGACCCTTTAATTCCTTATACATACTCAAATAACGGTCCAGATATATCCGTTGCAGATGTGAATAATGATGGTTTAAACGATCTGTTTATCTGTGGATCAAAAAAGCAATCTTCTGCGCTGTACCTTCAGAATGAACTTGGAGAATTTTCAGAAATTCAAAAACCATTATTTGAACAAGATGCACTCAGCGAAGATATTTCTAGTGTCTTTGGAGATATCAACAACGATGGATATCAAGACCTTATTGTAGTGAGCGGTGGAGATGAATTTAGAAAAGGAAAAGCCATTCAGCCTAGGCTATATGTAAATCATAAGGGGAATTT